>Ga0307511_10000006_pt1 | contig 174855 bp, 239 predicted proteins | sample 13_EM_MG_FD_200266 | JGI IMG/M metagenome (GOLD analysis project Ga0307511, IMG submission 200266) | Populus trichocarpa ectomycorrhiza microbial communities from riparian zone in the Pacific Northwest, United States - 13_EM | ecosystem: Host-associated > Plants > Roots > Unclassified...
TGTCCGAATCTCAAAACTGATTTCTGCGATTGTGAATCTCCCAAACCGAGCGGTCGCTGATTTGTTTACATCTATTTGGAACCAGCCGTAGATGAGGACGACAAGACCAGCGACTCCGTCCAAAAAGGGAACGACCGATTAGTCATCTCAGATCACACCTCTCCCCCACCAATTCGGATTTGTCTTGTCTCCTCATCTACGGTTGGGTAGGAGCCTGCCAGCTTTGGATGAACCATGTCACTGTCAGGAAGCCTGGGTTTTCTGACTCGCCAAACTAAGCCGGGCCACGTGGCACACCGAATCGAGTATCGAACCCAGGACTCCTCCCTACCTGTAGGACATTCGCTGGTGAGTGGCACACGACGCTCTCTCTTCAAGGGTCCTGCACCTCGCTCCTGTGGAACTTTGTGGACATCACCGTGGCCATTCCGAACGATCAGTGGGTTCGGCGCTCAATCGGCCATTCACGATAAGCGAGACGTGACTCATTAACGACGCGCCCTCATTTGGACGCGTCGCGGCGCGTCTCACCGTCTCCAGTTCTCCGCACACGCGGTTTCTGCTACCGCGGAAGGGTTTTCCGTAATTATTTGTCATGCCCCTTCGTTCCAAGAGGTCAAGGGTAGTCCGGACGTCGTCACGACATGAACAGATGTCTTGCTTGCACACTACCCGTTCTGTCCATGTGAGTCAAACATCTCATCCCTATAAATGGATGCTCTGTTGAGCCCCATTCCATCAGCGCTCCCGCCCATCTCTCTTTTTTTTTTCTCTCCTCCCCGCCATTCATCACACCATCCTCTCTTCCCCTCTAGATTTGAATACAATCAATCATGTCTTCCGCATCTTCGCACCCTGAGGTCATCTCAAGAAAACCGAGCGGCTCATGTCTGATTCACCCAAGCATCAGCTCTTCCTCAAGCGACTATGACGAAGGAGAAGAATTCAATCTACTCGGCGAGAGCCTCAAGCAACCCCACCCCGAAGACCTTCTGGTACGACCGACAAGGCCGCTGTGCCCAGGCGTCTTGGATTCTAACCTTTTTCCACCAAAGCGAAAGGTATATTATACCTTCGAAGACGGGCCAGTCTTTCTCGTATATCCTGTACATTCCTTTCTCTGCATTTTTTTCGTCCTCTTCCCTGACGTACAGCTCAGTTCGATATCGTTACCCACAAGCCGTCTCCGGTCATTGAGTCGTTTCAAGTCCAAGAGCAAATCCAACCGTCATCTCTCTTCAAACGCATTTTCTCGTTCTTTTTCACTACATCAACGTCAACACCAACCTCATCATCATGAGTGCCTGCCTCAAGACAGTGAGTCTTTGTGTGTGCGTCCAAATCGTCAGACCCCAAGTTTCCGCCCTACGTCACATTTGAAGACTGTCAATAACCTCAAGCTCAACCATTTAGAGTCAAAATCACGTTCCCGACACCAAGTTTTGGTCGCCTGGTCCCACCAATATCTTATTCAAGTATTTTGCCGTATATCCGCCTTTCCTATTGATGTGGTCGAGTACTGTCACCCCCACATTGTGCATCATTCGCTGTTTTGCATCTCGTCTTCTTGAGCCGACCTCTCTTCCCGCTTTCACCCCTCATTTTGTACACCTAGTCAAGCACTCGTCCGCTCGTCGCTCACCAAACAAATCCCACATGTACTCATATGTCCGATTGTACAATACACCGCTTCTTGCCTATGCCTACAGAAACCCTTATGCTGATTATTTCTATGCGATGGTATTTCACTTCAATATTATGAACGGCGTGGGTAGTCAGTCAGGCTGAGCACTCGCTCCGGCCGGATGACTGCTGAGGAACTCGTTGACCCGTGCTGCAATGAGCTCATGCATACGGCTGGTAGGGTGGATATGGTCAGCCCACACAGGTCCGTACCGCTTGCGGATGTCCCCCTCTTCAAAACCGTACTCGGAAGGCGTTTTGAAAACAAGCTTGAAAAACTCCCACGAGGATAAAATCATTGTCGTGACATCCTCGTTTTCCGATGAAAAGGCCTTAACGTTCCTCCGGAGTATTTCGTTCCATCTTTCGTAGGTCTTGCCAGCGAGCTGCCCAGCGTCCTTCGGAGCTAGGGCGTCCGGCCCGTGATCAGTATTCGTTGCGTGAACAAAGATGGAATGGACTCACAATTCCACGCCGGGGACATTTCCATCGGCGGAACATCGATGAACAAGAAATTCCGAGCGCCTTCGTCGTAAAGTTCTTGTTGCAGGTTGAAAAGCTTCTGCTGCACGGTTTTGACCGTGTGGTCCGAGCTCAGTCTCCTGGAAATCGAGTTAAGGACCTCGAGACGCGAAGATTTCGGGGTCGGAGAGCCTCACGCGCAATCGTTGACCCCGATCCAGGTCACTGACGGGTGATTAGAATTCAAGCTGACAATCGGCATGGCCCTTGGACATACCAAACAATGTGTTGTCGCTCTTCCATGGCGCCCAATCTGGCTGCCGCCCCACGTGGGGGAGAAACCGTTTCTTTACCTGGTCCTCGAGAGCCTGTACGTCGTCGCCGCCAACCGCGTAGTCGTACACAAGGAGATCGGGGTTCGTTTTGTGTTTCGCCACCAGATGGCCTACCCAATTGGGTTTATCTTTGGACTCTGTCCACACGTAGGCGGGCGAAGGAAGCCCGAGAGGGTGCTCCTTATCCGGTCTAGGGTAAAAGGTATTGTAGCCTTTAAGACAAGTCAACGACGGTGCAGGGGACAGAGATCGTGCCCAACTTGCCGATCGAAGAGTACGAATCACCGCTGTGAGAGAGATATGATCAACTCCCAGCCAGAACGAACAAGAGACGTTTCCCTACAACACGACCAAGTTTGAGATCCCGGGGTATCCGGGCCAGTAGGGGCCAATGTGGTCCTTGTATTCGGCCATCGTGTGCACAGTATGGTCCGCCGCAGTGGCTGTGGCAGACGACATTGACTAGTCCTCACGTGGTCGCCTCTCCTGTTCTGCTCCCGTTCAGCCACCGGAAGCTGATGCCCTCCAATCTCTGCTGATCCTACATACTCGTCGAAGATCCAGGCGACCCCATAGTCGCTCGTAGGAACCCGCAGACTGCACTCCAAGACGCAGTTTATCACCCAGACAGATGTCGTGGTGGTCCCCGTCTTGGCTCCCAAACCTCCCATCGTTTGACCTCTCCCTCCCGGCTGGATTGCAGCGCCACTTCCTCTCATACGTTCTTGACAAATTTCTCGGTCATTTCGTGAAGAATGGCCAGTTCGACGCGCGGAGCATTGATTCTCAGATCGGGTCTGGATATGTGCAAGTGAAAGACCTCGAACTCAATCCTACGGTACATACCAGTCGTTTTCAGCCTCGCGGTTTCCCTTTCATTGATTTCAGGTCAGGCAATCAACGCGTTGCTTGTTGGTCTTCCGGTAGAACTCCACAGCGGTCACGTTGGACATATCACCGCTCGGATTCCATGGCCAAATCCACTAACATCCACCCTCGGTTTATCGTTACAATCTCTACACCTGACGTTGGACCTATTGGACAGCCCGCCGAATAACCGACCAAGTCAGCCGTCAAACCTCGCTGATTCCGTTGCTTCTGTTGCCGCCGAATTCCTCCATGATGAGCTCAGCCCTGGCGAGGAAGCCACGCTGCGTGAATCCTTTCATCCTGACCGGGCCTCGCCTCCCGACCCTGCGGGTTACGTCCCCGGGGGGATTGACCCCTTCCTCAGTACGGAAGATCTCACTTCCAACGATGCCGACCCTGATGGGGTGGGAATGTTTGCCTCTCTGATCGAACGCCTCTTGGCTCGGTTTGCGTTCGATGCAGCTGACACTCGGGTCACCATCCGGCATCCGGAGCGTTCCAGTTTCACCCTCACCATTCCAAACATACGCTACGAGACAGGGTCGGAGATATCGACCGCCAACGAGACGACTCTCCGGAATGACACTACGGGGGAAACAAGGACGATAATCATCTCCGGAGCCGAGATAACGATGTTGGATTTGCGACCCGAGGATACAATGAAGCCAACCTTCCCTTCAATCGTCTCCTCAGTTGCCTCCCTTCCTCACCCACCATACGGCCAACCGCCGCGGGAGTCGCGCTCGCGTTCTCCGTCACCAGACTCTGACATCGACGAGGAAACCCAGATGGTGATGTCCCAATCGCTTGCTTTCCTCCCTCCCCAACCCCTTTCGTCCTCGTCCATGAGCGCATCTGCTGCGAGTAGCATGTACCACAGCGCTATTTCGGAGGCGCAGTTCAGGTCGACGGCCCTTTGCGAGCCAATACCAGAGGCACAAGAACAGCTCCCGATTGAGTCTACTGCTATACCAGAAGAGCGACCTCCACCAATCCCACTGGATCAACAACCGCCATCGAGTAATATTTCTATCCCTTCAGGTGACGGCGTCCCGGAAGAAACCGTTCTTTCGTTTGGTTCAGACCCAATCGTCATCCGGTTAACAACGCCACCTCCCTCAGAAAACCGACCTGGACAGCAGAGGGCGGAAAAGCGCGACGATTCCCTTTGCCTCTCTGTTACAGCAGGGGTTCTGAGTTTTGCCCTCCGTGCGCTGCATATCCGGAGCCTGACGGAACTCACGGCCACCCTGGGCAGCGTTACCTCGGCATCGTCATCACCTCCGAAATCTCAAGGAACTGCCCAGGCTTCCCCTCTACTATCGAGACTCAACGTATCCGTGAACATTCGCGGGGTCGTTGGTCTGTTGCTTCTGTCCAAGGAGCCCACTTATGAGCTCACCCGAGTCGACTTCTTCCACCATCAATTGATCCCGCCAAAGTTACCTTACAGATATTTACGCATTCACGCCGACAGTATCTCGGCTTCTTTCTCCCAGCCACTAGCTGTCGGTAGAGGTGATCGCCGCACATCCGGAATGACGAAGCTGGATGTTTCGTTAACAATGGCGGACCTCTCCATTTTCCTCTTCGAACCTAGCAACCCCTCCGCTGGATCCGAGCACACCGTTTATCCAATCCTAATCACTGATCCCAACATACTCACCCAGTACACCTCGTCGCACGCCCATCCAGTGAATCAACACAACCCCTACCCAAATTGCCCAGTTTTCGACGTTTCGGATTGGACGAGTGTGGCCAACAAGAGTCCGACTCCTAAACCTTCGCATTGGAGGGCCCGTGTTCCGCAGAATCATCCTCAGCAACGGATACCGACACACGGAAGAGGTGGTCCTGTTGGGTCACCGTGGATATCGTCTTCCCTGGGAAAATCACATCCGGCACACTCTCCTCCCGCGGTCTCTGTCGTAATGACGATCACTTCCGGCAGCCGCGGATTCCGCAAGGGAGAGAAAGCCTCGGAGTCGCGGACGCACATGGAAGTGAAAATTGCGCCGCTTCACGTATTTGCCGATCTTGCAGCACTCCTACCCGGCCAAGATCATGGATTGTTGGGATTCCTCCAGGATTCAGCCCCTATAACTCTCCCTCTGGCAAAGGGGAATGCGAGTGAAGACTTCTATGGGGAGATATCGGATGATGATGAGAAAGATACCCCACCCGCCACCCCTCGTCATTTCACAGAGTTTCCACGCAGAGATAGTGACAGACAGCGTGAGAGGCAGAGGTTGGAGCAAATGGTCTTGGATGATTTGGATCTGAAGTTCGATTACCGGTCGTCAACACCCAAACAATCTCCTCAACCCTTACCCTCGGAGAAGGTCAAGGCTTGGCGCGAGGTAATGACGTGTCTCATTTCTTGTGATACAAAACTGAGTTTCGATAGCACAACCGTTCCGTTGAGAAGGAGGAAACCTTCCAGCTGTCTGTCAAGATCCCCGTTATTCGTGTAGAAATTCGTTGTCCACAGCCACCGCTCTCCCCCGATACTCGGTCAGGGGCGCTTGTTCTTGATCTGCACAATATCCATCTCTCCCCAGGTGGCCTGTCTGGGGATGGATCCACTCCGAAGGCCCGGTTTGCCGATCTCGACGCACCTAGAGACGCATCACATTTCTCATCACGGCATGCCCCCCACAACTTATTCCTGCTTGACGTAGGAAGGGTCGTTGTGGCTCATTCCCTGGCTAGCGAAGGGAAAGCATACCTGCTCGTTTCTTTGAGCCCTCTGTCACCAGTTCCAATTTCACAAGGTGTTGTTACCGCTCGTTTTGGCCGCACGAGCCCCACCCTGGGGGATCAAGGTTTCTCTTCGTCCGCTGTTAGCATATCTGTCAGCAAGACGACGCCAAAATCTCCCCGGCAACAGAAACCAGGCACTCTCGTGGTTGCGATGGACGTACAATCAGTCTATGTCAATCTGAACAAACCTCTCCTGGATGGGCTCCAATACTGGGTGGACGACGTTAGCCAGCTGGCGGAACGGGTGCTTGGGGATAAGCCGAGAGATTCTACTTCGGAACGCGGCCTCAGTAGGAATTCCAGTCTCCTCGGTAGCCACTTCTTCGCCCAGTCAAGTGGAGGGAGTGAAGCAGAGTTGTCTCTCAAAGCAGCGGGTGAAAGCTCAAGCGAAACCGTTATAAAACTCTTGGTTTCAGAAGGTCCGTAGGTCCGTCCACATCTCAGGTCGCGATACCAATCATTCGGCAGGTTTTGTGGTGTTCAACGTTCCAAGAGTGGCAGAGAAACCAGGCACCGTCAAGCCGTTCGACATTTCGGTCTCGTCCCTGGATTGTCTGGTCGAACTATGTCCGGATGGGAAGGTGAGGGTAGAAAGACTGGGTCCTGAATCGGTGACTTACTTTACCAGGAAGAGACGGTTATCACATTGAGCGTGAAGGACATCACCGTCCAGGACACGAGTAAGGCCGGGCGGGTCACCTCGCTGCTATCGCCAGCCGAATACAAGGACTTGGTAGGCGTGCCTAGATATCATGGCCTACCCCAGATCTTACTTTGTTACAGAGATCTAACCCACGGTCGTTGCTCGAGCTGCATCTCACGTCGAAGGCCGTCAGGGGGACCAATGCTAAGGAGTCGAGGGTGAAGGTGTCCTTACACTCCTTCGCGTACAACCTGTTCACCGACTTCGATTTTGCCGTCGATCTGGGGGTTTTCTTCAAAGCACCACCGGGTGTAAGTACACATTGTGTACCTGCTAGTATCTCGACTCACTACGACCTCGTCACGCAGACCTTCGAAACCGTAGTCCCCGCCGAGAGGACGAAGTTGTCTGTTCATATCACTGATGGTTCAGTGAAAGCTCATGCACCAACCCATCCTGGCGCCCTCGTCTTTTACATTGGTGACCTCACCGTGAACACGGACATTGTAGGAGATGCGACATCTTCCCTTTTACATGTCTTGGTACCAGAGCTTTCGATTCTTCTGCTCGACGACTCGGAAGCTGGAGGGGCCGGACGCGCGCTGGATAAGATTCCCACTTCAGTGAATCAAGGTGTCTCATACTGGAAGGTTGGCCCTCGCATCACCCGTCAGCTTGGATATTTCTGAAAACATTCCTAGTCTGGCGGTTTTGCGCTGCTTGCTGAGTTGCAGAACCTGGACCTACGCCACAGTTCCAGCAACACGGAACCAGACGTCAGAGTACGCATTGTAGTGTGCTTCTATGGCCATCAGAAGCTGACCGCCGCTGCATAGGTGGTTGTGAATGGAGCTATTCTTAGGTTACATCTCTGTGCGGATACAATGGCAACACTGTCCGCCTTTATTGGCCATCTGTCTGCTCCATTCAAGAAGCAACCAGATCCTTCGTACGCAGCCCCCATTTACTTGACCGGTTTACTCTAAAACGGATTCCAGGGCCGTTCAAACCCCGGTCCCCAAACGCGCTCCAATGACAATTTCAGAAGACGAGAACATACAGAAAGGGCTCCTGAGTTCACTGGATGAAGACGCATTCAAAACACTCCCTGAGGTAGGCGCCGCCCCGGATATGATCATAGACGATCTACCAAACAACCCGGATTACTTGGATGAGTCTTTTGGTGCCGCCGCAGGGTTCCGAGAAATCGAGGACGATGAGTTTGATGAAGAGGATATCCCCGTCCCTGATGCCAACGCTGATGGGGTTGTCTCGAATGTTGGCGGAGAGACAATCCGAATGCTATCCGACTCGGGGATCAAGATCGTTGAGCACCACTTTGACAACCTCCCTCCTGATGCCTTGGACGATAGCTCACAGTGAGTGGACCATTCTTTGTGGGTGATATTGATCCTTAACTACCCGTAGCTACGGTGAGACGTCATCGCGTGTGCGGGTACACCAGGTCGACATTCAAGCCTTCTTGTATGACGGTTACGACTGGGCAAGGACACGCAAGACCATCGAGGACCAAGTCAAGCTTATGCGTCGCAAACTCGCGAAAATACGCCAGCTCCTGGCGAGCGGGGAGACACAGGCACCGGAAGTGGATCAGACAAGCACACTGTTGTTCAACTCGGTGTACATCGGGTTGGACGAAAACACGGATTATATGGAACGGGAGGAGCTCATGGCCGCTATCGATGGAAAGCTTGCTGAGGATTTCGAGACCGCCAGTCAGAGTTCTTGGCAATCACTGCCTGTCGCCACGTCCCAGCCACCTGCTCCGAAGCCCACCCGCATCCCAAGCGGCAGTCGCAGCAAACGCCTAACGAGATCTAGAGGTCCTTCGATCGAGTTCAAATTCTCGGGCGTAGACGCTGAGATCGATCAGTATCTGCCGAAGGAATCCACAGCGTCGAGGACGTTGGTGACTGCCCGGGATTTCGAAATTCTGGATCACATAAAGACATCCACCTGGCGGGCGTTCCTTACTGAGATGCGCTCGGATTCCCGGGGTAACGTGAGGGAGAGTGGGTCAAACATGGTTCGTGTTGAGTTGCGCGACGTCAAGCCAATACCTGGGAACCCTTCAGTGGAATCCAGGTTGAGGGTCGGTTCCTGTTCAGCCGGAGTAAATATGCTGCTCTTCTAACTGCGATGTAGGCTAAGCTCTTGCCACTTCGGTTGAACGTCGATCAAGACGCGTTGGATTTCCTCAAACAGTTCTTCAACTTCAAGGATTCAGCAGTGATACCGCCGCCAAGTACTGGCCCTCCAGAACCGGAACCGTACTTCCGTAAGCCATCCGTATGCTGTATTCGATCGCCCTCTTCGCTCACATCTATTAGAATGCGCCGAGGTGTTCCCTGTTGATATTTCATTAGACTACAAACCAAGAAGGGTCGATTACCGTGCCCTGAAGGAGGGGAGAACGATCGAACTGATGAACTTCTTCCACTTTGACAATGCTGAGATGACATTGCGGCACATCACTCTTTACGGAGTACGTTTTTTCCACTACTTACCTATCCCAACCTTAATCTCTCATAGGTTACCGGGTGGCCTCGTCTGTTCGACCTTCTGAATGACCTCTGGACACCCGATGTGAAAGCAACACAGCTGGTGGACGTTATCTCGGGTGTTGCACCGATACGTTCGGTTGTGAATGTCGGCTCAGGCGTAGCGGATCTAGTTCTGCTTCCGATCGCGCAGTACAAAAAGGATGGGAGGGTGCTCAGAGGGGTCCAAAAAGGCACCACGTCCTTCCTGAAGTCGACCGCGATGGAGGCCATCAAACTCGGCGCTAGGTTGGCGACGGGAACACAGGTCATTCTGGAACAAGCGGAGGGTGTGCTTGGGACCAAAGACCCTGTCACTGCGGAAGCCCTACAATTCTCTCCCGGGTCAAACATCAGGGAGCTTGGTATGGACGACGAGGATATGAGGGAGCTGATCAGCAAATACGCGGAGCAGCCCCAGAACGTGCGGGAGGGTTTACACTCCGGATACAAGAGCTTCAAGAGGAACGTTAATTCGGCAGCTCAGACCATCCTGGCCGTTCCCATGGAAGTGTATGAGTCAAGCAATGAGGTAGGTTCTTGTTTCCATCTTGATCACTGCCAGCTAGGGACCGACACCCCTTTCCAGGGCCCCGTGCGAGCCGTCATTCGTGCAGTACCTATCGCGGTGCTCAAGCCTATGATTGGCGCGAGCGAAGCCGTCAGCAAGACGCTCCTTGGGCTGCACAACACATTAGATCCAAATTCCAGGCACGATACAGAAACCAAATACAAGCAACGATAATCCGTTACACTTTCAGGCAACAGCTCTCCCCCATAATCTGATACTCTTTGGTGCACCGATCGATATGTATGTATTAAGTAGCCAGACGAGTTACAGCAATGTACAGTATGCATATAAGGGTCAATGGTTAGTCGATATCCATACCCATGGATTGTCCTTCGCCGGGGATGAGCGCACTGCGAACCAAGGACTTGACTTTGATTTTCTCCCGTATAGGCGAGGCAGAAGTAACGACTGGCTCCACCAGTTTTGTCGAGACGGACTCTTTGTTTGCGAGGACTTTTCGTCGGTGGGCCCTGGCCTTCTCCTTGGCCACGGCCATCCTGTTAAAGGGCGATCCGATCAGGGACGGAGCAAACACCGCGAACCAGTCGGTGCTAACACACCTGTTCTTCCAGAATACACGCTCTCTCTTCTTCTTGATCTCCGCGATGCGCTTCATGGCCTTGATCGTAGTCTGGACCAACTCGCGGTTGTAGCGTACTGGGACGTTTCTGCGCTTTTCAAAATCGATGGTGGAGTCCTATCGTGACAGAGGGAGGGGAGTTGTAACGTAACGGGAAGTTTTGGGTGAAAATGTTGGACGCACGATGATCATTTCCTTTCCGGCTGCCTTGCGGAAGGCCTTTGTCCATCGAACCTTTCGTGGGTTCCGCTTCATCCTGTTATCACGGAGCAAGCGTCAGCTATAGCTCCAGCCACATGGCCTCGGAATAAGCATTCACTTGAAGTTCTTATGGCATCTGAAGGCTAAAATGAGCGAAACCAAATAACGGTACACTTCTAGTGGACATACTTTGAGGTGCAGAATCGGAACACCTTCGCATCGTTTCTTACGAAAGCCGAACCTGTGGTTCATGCGTGGATCAGAACGCCATCCAGCGTGAGCTTACCCTACCCTAGGCGCACGTACCGTGACCGGGATATACGCTTTTCGAGCAAAAGTAACACTTCTCGACCCTCATGATCGATCGTCTGGAAAAAAGCGGTCGGTTGTGGGCGCTTTGGGCAAAGGCTTATTCTCACGGACTCTCCGTCCTCCCCCAGGTCGGAGAAAAAAAAAAGGCTGTGATTACGACCGTGGTTGCGCGTGTGGCTATGGCTATATCACTCTTTTTTCAGGTCCTTGGTCAACCCCTTTGCCTGCGCAGGTTGGACCTTTTTGCTGCCTCGGTGGGAGGGTTGGATCCCAAGGCGTCGACTGGTGTCCCCCGCGCGCCCGTTGCGGTGGATTCGAGGGGGAGGAATAACCTGGTCGAGAAACGAGCAGCCCGGTGGTAGGCGTGTTCAGGGCTTTATCTGGGTCCACCTCCGCATCACCCCAGTTCAAGACCCACGGCACCCAATAGGGCCCGGGGACCGATGCTTCCTCCCTGGCTGGGGTCTGCGTCCGCACCGCCCGTGATACATAGAACCGAACAGCTTCTCCCCCGGTCCGATACCAGCTTCTTTTAGAGCCTTCACTGCCGCCAGGGGAAGGGAGACGAGAAACACCTCATCCTCCACACCGTGCGTTAGCCTTCCTAGAGACAAGATGCGGGAAACTGTGCCTTCCTGTATTCCATGAAACCTTTCGCGATGATCCCCCGCTTGTCATCCACGAGTGGTTCTATCCATGATGGGAACTCTCAGCGGTGGAGGAGAATGATGTAGGAGACCACGGGTCAACCAATATGGCCGGGAGAGCAGGAAAAACCGGTTGGACTCGTGCTTTAGCAAACGGTGATGTATCCTGGGTGCCCCTGCGGTAGCTGTTCCAGATGCTCCAGTAATGATGAACTTTTACCAGTTCCAGAGCAAGTGGAATAAGCTTGAGAAGACTCGTTTCGCCCTGTGGCCGTGGCCCGAGGCCCGGGTCCTGTGAGAGCACCACCCTAGCCGCGGAAACTCATGTGGATGCCTCAGTGGCCGATCTCCGAATCACACGGAAACGGAGGCGCACACTTGCTCTGGAGAAGAAGGCATCAGGAAGCGTGCGATGAATGGACGGCAAGAGTCTAAACCTACAGACACTCCGCTTCGCGTTAAGCTGAGGCTCTGGGTCCTCGGTCTGTGGCAACGGGTAGAGCGAAGCAGACCCAGTGGACACAACCACACTGACGGGCTTCGTCAGACACGGCCGAACCAAACAAACTTGATCACAACTCAAATGCACCCACTGGATTGTGTTGGCGGGCGCACGATGAAGCGTTCGAAAGGTTGATCAACTCGGCGTTTCAATAAAAAGAAACTTTCTCGAAACGGGGCGATAAATATTTATGCTACTTTGGCAACACCCCCAGGGAGTACCAACATATCAATAATTATACTTATACATGCGGTGTGGAAGCCACCGCGGTTGGACGTCAAGTGACAGCCATAGACGACAAAAGTTCGGTATGGATGGCCGGTAAATACAGTGTTTATGCCCTGCGCGTTAAGGAGGGTTCGGACACGAACGTCTTCCGTCCGACGCACGTCGCCCGGTCGATAATGAATAGGTGGTAAGCAGTCAGGGTGGATTCTCCTCGTGGGTCACACGACCATCCCGCTTCTGCACCCATCACCGGGGGCCGACTGTAATGCCAATAAGTATCCACAAAACAGCAGAGCTGATGAAACAGAGGAGCACCTACAGTCCCGGACTAGGGGATAGAGGCCGTGGACCCTGCCATGATCCTATCTCCGTAGTCTGGATGCAAATGCGAGGCAGGTAACAAGTGAACCCGCAAGGAAACCAGCCACGACTGGGAGTGTGTGTTCCGGCAACTTGAAACGGGGAGAATGTGGTATCCCGGCCTCGGAGGTGGATATGACCGTGCCCTTCTCCCAGCCCAAGTCCAGCATCCTGTCGATCCCCTGCTCATCCAGCCGCGCCAAGTCGTCGAGGCTCCATTTGTTACACACATCGATCATCCACCTCATCCGCTTCTTTCCCACATCACCCCCTGTCCCTGGGGCCCGTTCCCTAAGCTTGGCTCTCAACACGCCGACATTCTCGATCGCTTTGGCCACGCTGTCCGGTAAGTTGGACTCGATCTGCCTCTTGATTATGTTGGCGAGTTTGGGGCTCTGACCGTTGGTGGAGATGAGGATCTGTAGGTTGCCACGCTGAATTTGGGAGCCAAAATAAAAGTCGCACAAAGGCGGGATGTCGGCAACGTTGATGGGGATGCGCCTTTCACGGGCGAGGGTACAGATGTAACGCGAAACGTTTGTATCGTCGATGGCGGTGAGGATCATGTCGACGCCCTCAAGGTCCTGGATAGAAGAGAAATCGCGATCACGGTAGAGAATGCGATCAGGGTTCTGTTGTAACAGATTGAGTGTCTTGGGGTGCAAGCCAGGCCGAGGACTGATTAAGGTGACCAAAGCTTCGGCCGCCAGAACAGATTCGAGTCTTCCAGAGGCAACGTCGCCACCACCGACGATGAGGATGCGCTTGTCTTTGAGCTGCCAGGCGAGGAGGAGGGATGCGGTCGGCATTGGAGGTTGAGCCTTGATGAAGGTGGACGGAAGTGGGAGGGTGTGATGATCACGTGAGAAACTTGGATCTGATCCTTCTGCATCACCCAAACGACGGCATCTTTCTTCGCTTCACTCCCTTCATTCTTCTACCAGTCGGTTTCGTTATAAGCGTGGCTTGTGTTGGTGAGTGACCGCTTTCCTTGGAGGAGAGAGCTTGAAGCTTTCCTATCGTTACGACTCTTTAACGCTAAATTATCTTTCCCGATTTCTTCCATAGCTCGCAAGGCGTTGACCGTCCCTGGTTCCCTTCCTTTCTTTCAATCCTTCTTCAACCCATTCCTTCTCTCCTCCTCCTTGGTGCTCAAGACACCTTCCTCCAGTGGAGTCTGCTTCTCCCTCACAAGTCCTTTTCAACAACACCGTCTCCCAGTCTCCGGCCACCCCCGTTTATCTCCCACTCCAGACAAAGCCTCCAACCCATACAAGTGCGTTGCCACCCTCGTTCCGGGTGGATTCATCGCTGACAACCACCCCAACCCACAGTTTCTAACTTTCACAACACCATGCCGTCTCAAACTTTGATGCTCAGCTGGTGGTTTTTCAATGTCACCCTCCTGGCTGCAGGCGCTGTCACCCTTGCCCTCTCAATCGTCTGGCGACAGTCCGACGTCCTCATGAACATGATCTTGCCTGACATGGATCTCACTGGTGCGTACATCCACCCGTTGCGAGTGGCAATGGAATTCCCACGCTTACTTCTGTTGCCATGGTTCAGTCGGGCTTGTTCTCGCCTTCTTCTTCCTCGTTACCTGGGTGGTCTCGGTCGGGGCCGTGATCCAGAAGAATCACATCACTGGCGGCCTTGTCCTCCTGAATTGGTTGCTCATCGCCGATATGCTCTATTTGACCGGGGCTGGGACCGTCATCTGGTTCTTTACTCTCCGCATGCGGGACACCTTCCGCACAATTTGGTCTGAGCAGACCCCCGCCACCCGGATTGCGATCCAGGACATGGTCTGTCGATGCCATTTCTCCGGTTGCCATCTCCTGATGATCTTTCTCTCAGTTCAAGTGCTGTGGTTACAACAATGGAACGGATCTCGTCGAGATAGGCGGAACATTCTGTGCCGATCCGAACTTCGTTGCGCAGACCAATTCTTTCTGCGTGGGCCCCATAACGCTCAAGGCCAACAACACCTTGAATCCCATTTTCTCGTAAGTCGTTATCGCAATGATTATATCGCAGCAACTGATCCGTCGTCATAGCACCGTTTACGGATTCATGGCCATCCTTTTGTGTCTCTTCATGGCCACTCTCTGCGTCATCAACGAGGTACGTGCATGAACCTATAATAGCAAAGGTGTATGAACCGACGATCCGTTATAGCGAAAGAAGGAGGAACGATTCAAAAAGATCGACGCGAAGCGTGGTGGACGGGGATTCGTGTAAACCCTCACCCCTAGTTGCTTCGATGCTGTCATACACATCGTTACCTTAGCGTCTGTTCATCGCGTGATAGTCCTCGTTTTTCCTGTCCGCAGACACCCTTTTCTTCTTCTTTTCCTTCTTTCACCTCCATCCTGACTGTGGTTCAGTGATGGCCATTCCTCGTGTCTCCCCTTCCTTCCTTTTCCTTCCGCCTCCCTGTGGTGAGGGGGTGTGCCGTGCGCATCGAGTATCTCCGAGTGCTTGCCATCTGGAGACTGGGTTCCGTGTTCTCTGTCTGTGACTAGTCCGCAGAAGGTGTTTCTTTTTTTTTCTTTCTTCAAGTAGGAGGTAGCTATGGTCTACTTAGCGAGAACGAGAATCGAAGAGGATAATTTCTAGACATTTCTGATCGGCCCTGCTCATACCCGTTCGTCAGGCGCCCTGCTGTGTCATCCGCGTTTACAGTCGGGCTGAGACCGCCGCCGTTTCATCTCTCTCCCACTTACCAACTTCCTCCACTCCGTTTCTTCTCGTTCTCTCCTCTACCATGGCTCTCTTCCGACGCGGGAAAAAGCCGACAGTCGACACTCCTGACACCACCGAGACCAAGAAAGATAAGAGTAATTGGAGGAGGCCAGCTAGTGCGTACCGAACCACTATACCCCCGCAGTCTTACCCGTCGTTGCTAATTGGATTGCAGATACCGCCTTCAAGCAACAGCGTCTGAAGGCATGGCAGCCTATCCTCACCCCAAAGACCGTCCTTCCGACGCTCTTCATCATTGGCATCGTCTTTGCTCCAATCGGCGCTCTGCTCATCTGGGGGAACAGCAGGGTACGCTTCTCGTTCTCCGCAATCCCGACCTCCCCGTACCGTCCGCCTAACCCTTGGCCCACCTTCAGGTCACGGAAATGGCTTTCGAGTACACAAACTGTGACACCGTCTCCCCTTCATCCCTCACCTCCCTCACCTTGGTCGACATCCCGAAGTACAGTTACCAACTCCGCGCAGCAGATTCCAAAGCACAGTACAACGCACCGCAATACGCTTTTATCCAAAACTCGAGTGCGAGTTTGGGGTCGCAATCCCAATGTGTCATTCAGTTCGACGTGCCTGCGGATTTGGAACCTTCCATTTTGCTTTACTACAAGCTTACCAATTTCTACCAAAACCACCGGCGATATGTGAACAGTCTGGATCCTAACCAGTTGAAGGGGAAGCACAGGACCGTTAAAGACCTCAAGGGTGGTGACTGCAAACCGGTTGCTGTTGAGGGTGACAAGGTCATCTACCCGTGTGGGCTTATCGCCAACTCACAGTTCAATGGTAATCGTAGCCTTTACTACCGATGGTTATCAATGATACTGAAATTGCCTTAGATACTTTCTCGAGTCTAACATTGTTGAACCCTGCGGCCGGTGCATCCAGCCAGTATACAATGTCCGAGAAGAATATCGCTTGGCCGGGAGAAGCCAAAAAATACGCGACTGAACCTAATTACCAACTCTCGGAGATCGTACCCCCTCCCAACTGGCGTGCTCGCTATCCCGATGGCTACACCGAATCAAACCCTCCCCCGAATCTCAAGGAGGACGAGCACTTCCAAAACTGGATGAGGACCGCTGGTTTGCCAACGTTCACCAAGCTGTACTCGAGGAATGATGCGGATAAGTTGTTGAAGGGGAGATACCAGATCATCGTTGATATGAGTGCGTTTCTAGAAGTCTGTTCACTAACCTATCTCGCTCAGCCCAATCTAGACTTCCCCGTAAAACCATACAAGGGCACGAAATCTATTGTCATCTCTACCGTCTCCTGGATCGGCGGGAAGAACCCTTTCCTTGGCTGGGCTTACGTTGCCGCTGCTGCCGTCTTTGTGTTGTTGGCCGTGCTCGGGACCATCAGGCACCTCGTCCGACCAAGGTCCGTTCGGCCACTCGCTCATTTTCTGACCACCCAATTCACAATCTTTGCGTTACAGGCGACTGGGAGATATGTCGTTGTTGTCGTGGAACCGGTGAGCGTGGGCGGACTCCGCGTTCGGTGTATCAGTCCTTATCCCTCTCTTTGTATTATGCTTGTTCGAGATCGTATAGTTCCGCTCTCTGATTATAATCATCTATCTACGACTCTAAACGTCCCCTCCTGGTTCCGCATCCTCGCCCGAAGGTTGAGGCTGCGGCGTATACCCGATTCCATCACAGATAATCGTTGTCAGTCCGGACTCATCCTCCTGTACGGCAAACTTTGCGTTGGTAATCTGCTCGGCTACCCAGATTGCAGTTCTGGACGGGCACGGGTTAGACCGCTTTCGGCTGGGCGAAACTCCCATGCACTCACTGAGTGTGGAGGGTAAGGGGTAGTCCGGTCTTCACCGTAGACCTTCCCTTTGCCAGGGCAAGGAATATAATGACCTGGTCCTGCAGATATTCATCAACGCATCCACCCCCTTTGATAGCCCTGATCAGCTCGTCTGCAGCGTCTCTTCCCACTGTTGTGGGGTCGGTGCCCTTGGACCCGAGCCCACTCCCACCAAGTACGCATCCTGTGTTAGTCTCCGCCCATAGCACTATCCCACTCCCGCTACCGTTGTTTCCGACATCCTTAGCATCATCCTTTACTCCCTCTATCGAGATCATCTTCGGGTCCAATCCCAATTCCGAAGTCAGCCTGGTTTTGGCCGCATTAGACATCCCAGCGGCGAGACGGAACGGAAGGGTTCCTGCAACATAGGACCTTCCATAAATCCTGGTTATCTCTCCGCGTTCCGTCACGGTTATACTTGGTAGTGTAGCTCCTGTGGGTATGGGGGGGACAGAGAAAGTGATCAGACCCCCACCACGGGGGAAATACCCTCGCTTGAGAATTTTGAGCTTGGGGTGGATGTGGAAGTGGTGGGCGAGGAAAGGGAGGAAGACGTTGGTCGTGTAGTCGACTTGGGGTGCGGATGTGGCATTTGTACCTCCGTGGAGCTGAAGGGTGGTCCATTCCTCCGAGTCTTGGATGACTGTGGAGGGAGGCGTCGTACCCGAGCTCAAGCTTGGTGGAGTGGGCTGGGAGAAGAGAAGGCAAGGAAGCGAAACCTGGAGTAGGAGACCCGTGGCCCCAGCCGTCCCAGGGTCCGCGACGTACTTCTTCCCAAGGTGGATCGGACCAGGGAAAAAGTCAACCTCAGACGAAGCCTTGCGGACTCCATTCGTCCGAGCAGAGCAGATCTCTGCGACCAACTTCAACCCTAAGGTAGCACGTTGTGGTCAGCCCCAGCTGGTGGTTTTTTTGAAGTGCTCACCTGCTTCGTGCTGAGCTTTCAACCCCGGAGGTCGCCTGCCATTCCGGATTTTTTGGATAGAGACGGGCTTGCGCAACAGTGCGGAAAGCGCAACCGAGTTCCGCAATAGCTGCCCACCTCCCTCGAGCATGCTCCCGTCGATGACGAGCGAGGGTATAGCGGATGCCATGACAGGGTATGTGAGAAAAGCGCCCACTGAGTGACTGTTTTGTGCGACGTTGATGATATAGTCACAATCAGTCATCTAAGTCCCGACCTGCCGCTGACGCTTCCATTCTACAGCACCACGGTCACATTCCCTCCCTACGAGATCTACAAGATACTGGTCCCCAGATACAGATGATATAAAAAAAATACAACTAAGCAAGTAGGTACGATAGTTTCCGTCAGAGGTGTACATGTGAATGAGAAGACACGAGGCCAGCCCACCTGCAGGGCTACCGTCTGAGGTGTGCTCCAAGCTGTTAGGAAAGGTCAGGTACTGCTGCGTATACCAGAGAACGTTACACACGTTCGAGCGCTGCTGTGCTAGCCAACTGTTCGGAGGCGCACGGCTCTGTTGTTGGGCTCCCGATGCTGTCAAGTCTCGCATGGTGCTCATACCGAATGAATGGATGAACCCGAGGAGTAAGTGTACCTCCTTCTCGAATCTGGCTCTCTGTTCTACGAGGAGTCTCTGGAGGGGAAATTCTCATCGGAGGTTGGTAGGCTGGCATTTGGATGAGAAACAAACCTTAAGTCGTTGGCCTTCTTCCTCGAGGACCTTGATCCTAGCTTCGGACTCCTCGTGCACGCCCTATGGGGAACATATAAGACGACACGTTCCGGAAGGAAATCTGGTATTAGCGTACCGCGCTGACTCCTCCACCCTTCTTCGCATGTTCCTCTTTGAACAACTTGTCTTGAGATTTGATGAACTGGGAACGCGATCAGTGAACGAAACAAAACTCTGTACAAGTTTGCACATACTGCCTTGGCCTTGTTCAGTTTGTCCTGACTCTCCTTGTACTGTTCTTTCAGCATGCCGACTTCCTCGTGGAGGTTCACGAGCTGAGACTTGACATCCTCTGGGAGATCTTTCCCAGCGATTACCCTCTTGAGATCGCTAAACCGGCAATCAGAATCGCTACCCTCATGGAGGCAAGTACCGTGAACGTACCTGAAGTCGCGCTCCCGGGCCAACATCTTCTCGCGGACGTCGATGCTATCTCCCTGCAGATTCACCTTCTCAAGCAACAATGTGTTGATCTGCTCGATCTGCATCTTGTTCTTATCATTTGCGTCCTTAAGCTGATCCTTGATCTTCTTGAGGTCAGCCTCCAGCTCAGCCTTGTCCTCGTTAACCGATTCCCTAAGCGAGGCGAGAATATCGAGCTGGTCCTTGTTTACGAGGGTCACTGAAGTCGACGTCATTGAGAAGAACTTAGGAGCGATAGCATGGCTTACAGTCGGACTTGGCTATCGTCAATTCTTTACTCTGGTTCCCGAAGTTGACTTCCAGCTCTGTATGTTTTCGACGCAGCTCGTCGAGCTGTTCGACGGTCTCGTTGAGTCGCTGCCGTAACGCAATGGCGGCCTCGGGGCTGTGATCCTGGTCAGAGCAGAGCAACCATTGGGAAAGAATTCGGTCGTACCCATCCCCCAGAGACTTTCCGCTCCTGATCTCCTCCATTGCACTCTGGAGAACCAATTTCTCCCTGTGCTCTGCTACGTAATCAGCCTCATACCTCGCTTTCATTCTGTTTGCGTCCTCCAGCAGGTTCTCCAGCACGAGGATCCTGCTCGAATCCACTTCGTTCTTTTGGACAGCCTCTAGTTCCCGCTTCAGCCTCCGAACCTGGAGCTTGAGGTCTGTCATGGTTGTTCCACTAAGGACCGTGTCTAGCTCCTCTCCCAAACCACCCTCGTCATCTTCGTCCTCTAGAACAGCCATACTTTCCCCCTCCGTTACCAACCCATCTACGTGCACAATGGTCGTGCTTGGAGTCTTCGGTGACGTGACAGCTGGCCGTTGGTGGGATTGGAGCTCCAGCTCTCTCACACGTTCCTGGTACAACTCCAGCGTCTCCGAGTCTTTGGCCCGCTCTTCGTTAGCGATCTTCAGTTTGATGCGGGTCTGTTCTAGCTCAAACTTAAACGTCTCGCTCTCTTTCGTCCGGGCGGAGATTTTGGACTCCAGCTCGGTGATCTGTGTCTTGTAGGACTCCATGAGAGGCTTGAAAGCGGCGACCTTCCGGTACTCTTCTTCGATAGATGCGTTCTTGTCAACCAGATCCGCGTTTTGTTTTTCCAGTGCCTGTGTAGAACGCTGAGGGGCGCCTGATCCAGACCAGGCGACAGACAACAGACCTTCAGCTGCTGGCGGAGATCTGCGCCTTCTTGTAGTTTTTTCTTGTACTTCTCCATGACGTTCTCAGTCTTCTGTAGTTTATCCGCAGCGTGGCGCAACCTTCACCTCTCCGTTAGAATAACTGCCAAAGGACGGACGGAGGATATCGTACTCGTCCACTTGGTCTTTCAGTCGAGCAGCCTCTTCTGTCTTCGCGTGTAACTCATCCATCTTCTTGTTCAGATCTTGGTTCACGGTGCTCTGCTTATCCAGGTCGGCCTCTGCAGTCGCGAGGTTGTCTTCGCTCTTCTGGCTAGCGCCCTCCACACGAATCAGTGAGGCCACGTTTCTACACTCAAAGCGAACTCACAGCTCTGCCCGTAGCCGGTCGATCTCCGCTCGCATGACATGGTCAGCCTTGTCATTTCTCCTAGTGTCTTCCACTTCCCGCTGAGTCTGTCGCATTCGAGCAAGTGCATCGTCCTTCTCAGAGATGGCGTCGTCGTAGTTCGTTTGCAGGGTGCGGTGTTCTTCGAGAAGTGTTTGGTAGACCTTCTCGAGGGTTTCCTTCTCGGCAATAATTCGACTTCTGTCGGACTGCAGATGGTAGTAGTGATCATCGCTGGTGAAACAACCGATTCAGTCTTGAGCTCGCAACAGAGGAGTGGAACGTATGCACTCTGTCATCGTCGATGCGCCGTGGGTGCCTTCCGATGCCTGAACTTTGGCCATAACCTACAGACGGTGAGTATCACAGGCATATCAATCGACTGCGTCCACAGACCTGCTCGATGGCCTTCATAAGGTAATGCTGGTTTGTATCGCTCAAGCTCTGAATCCTGTTGATGACGTCTTTGTTGTTCTCGCACTGGACGGCAATCGAAATCGTGAGCCTGCACATGATTAACGTGTCCTTCACGGCGTTATCCTTCGCCATGGCCTGCAAGTCTGGAACTTGGAGAGCGGAGGTGTTTTGATTGAGGACATCAGAGAAATACTGGATCAATAATCGATAAAGCCGTTTGAGAGCGTTGAAACGCAACACCCAGTTATCCGAGAGTTGAGCCGGGGGACGGGTAGGCTGGCGGAAGTACTCCGTGTCTCTAGATTATGTGTCAGGGGCGGTGACAGGGATCTCTGGAGGAGGGAACTGACACCAGAGTGAGGACCTGCAGCAGAGCGGCTCCATCAGATAGGTCGGCGACGGTGACAGCAGGGTGTGGAAGTTCAAACGTTCCGAAGAAAGACAGGAATGCGTCCGTCTCTTTTCGCTGCGACTCTGGGCTCATCTCCGCCAGCGACGACGTGGAGGCGACAAACAATGTGGTGGGTGTCCTCACCAGACGCGCTTAAACATGACAGTGATCGGTGGGCACGTAACGAAACGGGTTAAAAGTACGGGTAAAGTATACAAGGCGATTATTCTAGGGTGTACATCTGGGGTGAACGACAAACAGGGGAAAACAAACAAAAACGGTTTGGTACAACTTATCAGGAAAACACACACGATAGGCACCTCGGGGACAGCGGGGGACCCGTCGTCGGTGGCAGAGGACGGGAGTTTGAATTGTAAAACAAAGTCGACGGTAAGGGTATCGGTGACAAAAGACAAGTTAGAGGGCGCGTTTAAGACCGGAAGGTAAGTTCGGTTGGAAAAGGATCAACGGGGAAGCCAGCGATTCAGTACGAAGGGTGCTGGAGTTGGTGTCCACAGTACCTCCAACCCTGGGGCTGGAGGTAGAATCAGATACTGTGGGAACTGGGTGAAAGTAGGACAACTGGCGGGGGCGCAAAAGTGGACGGGGATTGGCGGAGACACTGCGGGGTCGCAAAGTGTCTAATGGGTGTAAGAGTGGACTAGATGGATCCTGGGGTGTACGGGGGGATAAAATGGGAGTATTGTACTCGGACGAGGACTGGTGGGTCAGGGCGACGCGAAAATTTGTCTTCTCCCTGGGGAAACGGGGCATCTCTGGGGGGAGAAGCGGGGTATGAGCGATCTGTTCCACTGGAGTGTACGGTAAGGACGGGGACATATCGGCTTGCGAAGGTGGGATGAGGGGGGAACGTGATTGCGGCTTGGCTTGCAAGTCGGAGAAAGACGGACGGTGATCAAGGGCTGGAATCGGGGGTAATTGACCGCGTAACGTCGGGATCACGAGTCTAGGACGTCTACGTGAGATCCCAGGTGAGGTGGGCAATACGGTGTGGTTGTAATCCTCTGGGTCGGTAGAGTGTGCTGCGGTTGGCGGGGCGACATGTGACAGCACCTCAGCCTCTGCCTGAAGATTTTCAGATTTCTTGGTCACGTTGGATGTGGGGATTTTTGCTGGGCAACCGTAAGCTCGTAGCTGTCAAACGCCACATGAAGTGCAACTCACCAGGTGAGTCCTTGGTTTTGAGGGCATTTGCCTGATCGATTAAACGCCGGACAGGGTGTAATCTACCCGTCTTGTGATAAATATGGGTCTGGACGAGCCTGAGCCTGCGGGCATAACTAACAAACGGTGCACGGTCAGGATTGGTTGTGTATGTGACGAGGGAGGACGAAGGACGAACGTAGAACGGTGATGAGTGAGTGTAGGAAGCCGGGAATATTTATACATCGCTGGTGGGTGGTAAGAATCTGTGGCCATTCCCCGGAGAAGGGTGGGGGATCACCTTGAAGGAACGCACAGTGAGTTGACTCGTCGGTTGGGATCTTTGCCTTCATGGTGGAAGTTGTGGTTCAAGTTGGATGGTAAGCAGGGTGACGGTCACGCACGGTATGTAGCCTCAAACGCGTGACGGTACGCGTAGATGGGTAATCATCGGGTCAACCTGGAGGTGTCGCAGAGGTTATGAAACACGATGAGGACAGGGACGGGGTGGACAGTTGGCCCGCAGGTTGGGGCGGAAGTAGAGGGATCGAGCCTCGAGGACAGGCGTCCGAGGCCGATCAACCTCACCGGCGCGTCTTCGGGGACACCACTGCCAACGAATACCTCTGGGGTGCGGAATCTGAACAGTTGGTGAGGATGGAACCTCTGTTCAGGTTGGTTAGTCGTCCAGCCAGTCTCTGTTGCCGTCGCTCGTTATTTTCTGCTTTTTCCGCTCGTATGTCGTCACCCGGAACACGCGCCTCGGTCAAGTGGCCGACTCCGACCCCGAGCTTGCTCTCAGCCAGGTCGCGACGTGCTTGTTCCTCCATCGCACCCATGTCTCCCCCCACCTCTAACCCGGAATACCGCTTGCCATCCGACGTAAAGCCACACCACTACGACCTGATCATCCGTACGGACCTCGAAAACCAGACATTCGAGGGCTTCGTCGCTGTCCAGTGCGTGGCTGATCTAATCTGATCTACCCCCAGACCTACTTACGCCTCTCTCAGCCTCGACATCCTCCAGGACACCTCAGAGCTTATCCTCAACTCCTCTGATCTCACTCTGAAGCGTGTCTTTATCTATCCTGAGGGTCACGCCTCCCCCATCGATGTTACCTCAATCACCTTCAACGAGAAGCGTGGCCGCGTTACCCTCAAGTCGGCCAAGACCCTTGACGCAGGCTCCAAGGTTAAACTCGCAATAGATTACGAGGGTAAACTTCTCTCAAACATGACCGGATACTACAAGTCGGTTTGGGACCACGATGGCAAAAAGGATTACTACTCTCTCACCCAGTTTGAGGTAACCCCAGCGACGCCCCCAAATCCCTCTCCTCTCTAATCGCCTCTCCATAGCCTACTTCTGCCCGAAGGGCCTTCCCTTGTTGGGACGAGCCTCAGCTCAAAGCGACCTTCTCCATCAGTATGGTCTCTCGCGCCAATACTGTCAACCTTAGCAACATGCCCGTTGTATCCGAGGGGCCCCATTCGACCGGTACAGGCTCTGCTGATGATTCTTTGGCTTCTTCTCTTTCTGCCCTGTGCATCGACAAGGTCGACGATCAGTGGAAGATCACTCGTTTCCAGAAATCCCCTTTGGTACGTACCAATTCCGGTTCTAATCGCATCGCACAACCTGACACCGGTTCAGATGTCTACATACCTCGTTGCCTATGCCAACGGCGTGTTTGAGTACCTCGAGAGCTCCTACACCAGTCCCATCAGCGGAAAAATTCGGCCATTGCGTGTCTACGGCACGTCCATTCTTACTCAAACCCACAAATTCTTCCCTTTTAACCAAATCCCTCACAGCTACCCCCGAGTTCGTCCCTTTGACCCAGTTTGCCCTCGACGTAAAGGCCAAGACGCTCCCTCTTTACGAGACAGTCTTCGACATAGAGTACCCTCTACCCAAGCTCGATACCCTAGTGGCTAGTGACTTTGACGCAGGTGAAGCAACTCTCCTACTTCTTGACCCTTCCAGATTCTCACCCCTACCATGAAAGGTGCTATGGAGAACTGGGTGACTACTCTAGCTATTCTACGTTTGTCCTCCATCTCACGTTTCGAAGGGCTTAATCACTGGTAGGACGAGCGCATTCTTGGTTGATCCTGAAAACACGGACCTTGCCGGAAAGCAGAACGTTGCCGCTACCCAGTCTCACGAGGTCGCCCACATGTGGTTTGGGGATATTGTGACGATGAAGTGGTGGGATAACCTCTATCTCAACGAAGGTATGGTGAAACCCCTTTGATCCTACCAGGAGAAACTCATCAACATTGCCACAGGCTTCGCTACTCTGGTATGTTGTTTCGGATCCACCCTTGCCCACGGCCTTACTCCGTTCTTTGGCTAGATGGGAGAGGTCATCATCATCGGTCAGCCATCCAGAACTCGAGCAAGGCAAGATCTGACCGTGTCTTATAGACAAGGTCTTCCCTGAATGGAACGTCCACTCAAACTTTATTGGTGTCCACCTGAATGCCGCGCTCTCACTCGACTCTAAGCTCTCGTCCCACCCCATTGAGGTTGAGGTTCCAGACGCCGAGCAGATTGACCAGGTCCGTTCGTTCCGTTATCCTGAGAGATTTAGAAACCCTAACCACCCCCATCAGATTTTCGACAGCTTATCGTATTCCAAGGCTGGCTCGGTTTTGAGGATGCTAGCAAACTACGTTGGGGAGGACGTCTTCCTTAAGGGCGTATCTATCTACCTTAAGAAGCACCTTTACGGAAACAGCGTCACCAATGACCTATGGTCGGGTGTCGCTGAAGCAAGTGGCATCGACGTTCCAAAGATGATGAACAACTGGGTCATGAAGGTGTGTGCGAATCTGCACTTGGGGGAGGGATGTGTTCGAATTTATGTCCTAGATGGGTTATCCGGTTATCAAGGTCACTGAAGTCGAAGGTGGAATCCAAGTTCGCCAGGACAGATTCCTTGAGTCTGGGCCTGCCGAGGAAAAGGACAATCAAACCATCTGGTGGGTCTCTCGACACCCACGATCCCCCGACGCTGATAAAACGGCGCTGCCACAGGGCGGTTCCTCTCTCCCTTCTCTCCGTTGGCAAGGACGGAAAGCCCACGATAGATAATTCGCTTATCCTTGACACCAGGGAGAGATTCATCCCGCTCGATACAACCAAAGCCTACAAACTGAATGCAGGCACAACCGGCGTTTGTATGTGCAACAGTGTTTGGTCACCTTGCCATTTTTGTGTCTTACCCGCTCGGACAGATCGTGTGCTTTATGGCCCCGACACCACGGCCAAGATCTTCGCGGAGGCTGCTAAGCCAGACTCCATCTTGAGCTTGAACGACCGTATCGGACTGGTTCTCGACAGCGCCGCGCTGGCGAAGGCTGGATATTCCGATACAGGCAGCATGTTCACGCGGATTGATGGTTTGAGGGAGGAGAAAGAGTGTACGCATTCTGATTCCGGTGGTGCCAGGTTGTCCGGTACTGAATGTGGGAAATGATAGATTTGGTTTGGCACGGTATTGCTGACGGTTTCGCCGACGTAACAAACACCTGGTGGGAGAACCAGGAAATCCTCGACCTTACCAGTGATTTCGTGAGGGTGAGTGCTGAGCGCCCGTCCCCTCGGTCGCCCGCTTCATTGACCGCTTCATACAGCAAGTATTCCGTCCTCTCGTGAAGCGTTTGGGCTTCGAGTACCCGGCTGGGGAACACCCCAGTACAACAAAACTGAGGACGGAGGCGATCACTGTTGCGGCTATCCGTGGCGACGAAGAGTACGTGAACCTTTAGACCCATCCGTCGAAAACTTCCCTAAAATTCTCTGAAGGGTCATCAAGGAGCTCCAATCGCGCTTTAACCACTTCGTTGAAACTGGGGACGACTCGAGGATTCCTCCCGACTTGCAGGCCGTCACTTATAGGATCGTAGTCAAGCATGGAGGCAGGGAACAGTGGGAATTCGTCAAGGGTATCAATGAGGCCGGGAAAACTCCCACTTCACGCATCGCCGCAATGTGAGCGAGTCTGTTTGTGGTGACGATCCTCACTTCTGACTCCGCGTTTACTCTCAAAGTCGTGCTCTGGGTCAAAGCCAGGATCTAGATATCGCCAAAGAGACTCTGGAGTACATGTGGACCAAAGCCAAAGACCAGGACTTCCATTACTTCTTCTTCGGTCTCGCGAACAATAACAAGACGAAGAGGTTGCTCAGGTCTTACGTGTTCGAGAATTATGAAAAGGTGCGAAAACTACCCCTTGTCTGTCGCGATGGCCTACTGGTGACACCGCTGCGGGTTCTCAGATCACCGCAAGGTTTGCTGGGAACTCGATGTACAAGTACTTGATTCAGGGATCGATTTCCTCCTTCTCGTCGGAGAGGGATGCTCAGGAGATCGAGGAATTCTTCAAGGTATGAGGAGATCCCATACCAACTCGACAATTTTTAACTACGGCTAAACACAACGCGAACCAGGACAAGGACAATAGTAAATACGACATGGTACTAGCCCAGTCCCTCGAAGGAATTAGGGCAAAGGCCAAATGGAACGAAAGGTCGACTGCAGAACTCAAGCAGTGGCTTGAGAACTGGAAGAACCGGAACGGAAGTGCTTAGGCCCCGCCAATCACATACTGTAGTATTCAATGACAAGGCACCACTCATTTGCGAGGTAGACATCATCCTGATCTGACAACAGTGAGAAGGCGAGAATGCCATTGATGACAGCTGTGGAAGGTACAAGGGTGCGTATCTACATGTGTTGGGTTGAACCAAGGCAAAGCAATCATCGAAGCGTGACCAATTCTGTGAACGGAGATCGTTACTCCCTCTTTCAAAAGACTATGGACGGACGAGGGCTTACCTTCTCCGGATGTTGGGTGGATGGCGACGGTGTTGTCGAGATCGACCTTACGGGCACCCATTTTTACGGCGACGGCGAAGCCTTGGATGATTTCATCAGAGCCCTGACCGATGATATGGAGGCCCACAACTCGTTCTTCGGGACCCTCCACGATGAGCTTGAAGCTGGTGGGCTCCTTGTGGTGCTCCTCGATCATGCTGAAGTAGAGGGATTTGAAGGAAGTTTTGTCTGGGTGGGAGCCTCAACACGGTTTCCCGACGGAGAGAACAGATTCTACGTACAGATCTTCACAGAGTCTCCGTACTTTTTGCGAGCCTCCGGTTCGGTCAGGCCAACAGTCCCCACAGGGGGATGCCTGCAAAAAACGCGATGGGAACGTGCGTTTGACACAGGGGATGGATAGAATAACTTACGAGAAGACGACGGTGGCGATGTTTTCGTAGTTGAGCTTGTCATCTTTGAATTCAGGAGGACCAAAGAGTCGATTGGCAAGCCTTCGCCCAGCAGCGATGGCGACAGGGGTCAATAGCCACTTGCCGGTAACGTCCCCGATGGACGATATACCTGGAATGTTGGAGTTTTGGTAATCGTCGACGATGATGTCACCCTTGGGAGTGGTTTTGACACCAATATCATCCAAACCGAGTTTCTTAGTATTGGCTTGACGACCAATTGCCCACAAGAGAACGTCGGCGTTGATCTTGTCGCCCTTGTCGGTGTAGATGGTCAAATTTCCCGGTTCACCCTCGACCTTGGTGACCTTTGTCTGTCGGTGGAGTTTGATGCCAGTGTGCTCCATCCAAGGAGTGAGGACTTCCTGGATAGTAGGGTCAAAAGTCCGGAGGACGGTGTCACCACGGATGAGGAGATGAGTCTCTGTTCCGAGTGTGTTGAAGATACCGGCGAGTTCTACGGCGATATAGCCGGCACCGACGACGACGACTCGTTTCGGCTGGTCTTTGAGGTCGAAGAAACCATCAGAAGTGATACCGAGGCCAGCTCCGGGAATTTCTTGGTCAGAGGGGATGGTGGGGTGACCGCCGACGGCGACGCAAATGTGGTCAGTCTTGACGGTGTAGGGTTTCTCGCCAGGCTGAGAGACCTGGACCTCGGTAGGGGAAAGGATGGTAGCATGACCGTTGAGGAGGTCGATACCCTCTTTACTCCAGTTGGTCTCATAGATACCACGAAGTCTCTGGATGTAAGCGTCGCGCTGGGGCTTGAAGGTGGCCCAGTCAAACTTTGGCTGGTCAAGACCTTGGAACTTGTATCCGGCGGTATGACGAAGTTTGTCAGCGAGATCGGCGGCATGCCACATCAACTTCTTGGGAACACATCCTGAAAGAGGCAGGGGTGAGATGGGCCAACCGAGGACGTTCTCGGGACATACGGACCGACGTTGACGCAGGTGCCTCCGTAGTAAGGGGTGGATTCGACAATCGCGACCTTCTTTCCGTACGAAGCAGCGCGACGAGCTCCTCCGGAGCCCCCGCTACCGCCCCCAATGAAGACGATGTCGTACTTTTCGGCAACTTGGACTGGGGCCATCTTGGACGAGTGGAATGCTCTGGAGATCTTATTTGGCGTGTGTAAGGCCGGGTGAAGTAACGAAGAGAGGGGGAAAAGAAAAACCTGGGAAAGTCTTTGGAGAGGGGACAGCTGACGCTGTTGGCGAGAGATGAGGTGGAGAGCCAGGGTTAGGAATCTGGTTGGGTATTTATCGAATCGCAAGGTTTCGGTTTGTGCTTACCCATCGATCCGCGTTCGACCGAGTTCTCACACCTCACCCACAGTCAGCACGAGCCTCATCTCCGCAATCCATTGCGACATTCTCGAGACCATTCTCGTATGCTCTGCACTTCCCTCATCTTGACCCCTGGACGCGTTGCAACCGCGACGATCGGCATCTGGATCTATGATGTACGCGAATGGCTCGCTTTCCGTCTCTCCTCGTTGTCTGGACCTCGACCCTTTGCCAGTCTGGCGGGGGGTTGTTTTCTTGCAGTGGTGATCCGCTCATTCTCAAGAACTCGTCATCGCGGATCCAGATTGGCCCTAAACCGTGGACGTATGCGATCGGTGATACGGCCTCCCAACGCCTACCCCGGTCGGAACGGACGCGACCACAGGCGATGCCCCAAGATCTCACATCCGAAACAGTCTCAAGAATCGCACCTTCACGAGACACCGGCCCTCGTTCCCCCTCAACCCTAATCTTATCATCATACGAGATCAAGATCTATGCTCTCGTCCCGCAGTTGGCAGTGGCCGTGAGCCCCTCGTGCCTTTCACTCCCGTGATAGGCCGAGTTATACTTGATCCACCGGGTTGGCTGCGTCGGTCAAGTCAGTCGGAACGGTCATCCTCACTCGTGATCATGATAACTTGGGAACTGAATCCATACCCTGGGCAGTGCAACCACGATCAGTGGGGCGGCCTGCGGCGAATTCAACTCTACCTCTTGGCCAAGACTGAGACATATTCGCCGGTTGACAGCGTGACGAGGAGGAAAAAAACGGGGCACAACCGGATATCTTATCTGTCGAACTCGCTCGTGGCATCTGGTAATTCGTTGAGATCATTATCTCAAAACTGAATTCACCCTTGAGTTCCCCACACGCCTCACCCATCCCACGAGGCTTCCACGCCTGGCGCCCATAACACTCTCACGTAAGTTTCACTCTATTGTGCCTCCCGCTGTGGGGTGGAACCAACAGGACCGACAACACCGACGACGCTCAATCAATTGAACGATTGAGCCCTTATCTGAACGTTTACCTACCGCTCCGACAACATCTCAAAAACCCACCCATTCCTCCACCCATCACCGTTCCGAACGAGCCGGAGGCCGTGTAGGGAAGGTAACGCTCATCGGAACCCCCACCGTGCGTTGATGAACTGAATCTCCCACCCCGACCGGTGCCAAGACAAGTTGTAACGCGTATGTGAGTAATTGTACACGTCTATCTTACTCAAAACAACTTGTACAGAGAACAAGCGCGTCTGGATCGATGATGGGGGGTGACCATTTGTCTCAGGGTGTGGATATCGTCTCGAAACGCGGTCATAGGAACATTTCACTCAAGAACCAGGGCCTGGAATGTCTGTAGCTCCACCAGGTGCTGATGTAACCTCGACACTTGGTCCTATTTAGAGGCCGCTTGGGTGGTGGGGGTAATCTCGGCTCGCGGAACCATTCTGGGACGGATACATAAGTGTCTAGAGTTATGAACAGTCACCCGGTGTTATTACAACTACAGCATGAGGAACAACGGAAGAGTGGGAAACAACAATCATACATGGTACAGGTCCACTGAAAAGATGCAAGGGTAATGAATGGGATTCGGTCAGCATATAATAACCGACGTAACCGGTATCGGACCCTCTTCGATGGGTGCGAAATAGCGTAAAAGACGACCAGCGTGAGGGCCCTACGAAAAAAAATCGTGGTCACGAGGGGCAGAGTGATTCCACATGGGAGATTGAAACCGCCTTTATCCCTCGGGTACATCGAACGTCTATATTTGAGTCCGGCACGAACGCGAAGCGATCCCGGCTTGCTTGATGATGTGATAATTGATGGATGGGGGGGAACACCGGAGAAGAAAGGGTCCGAGACGCCGGGGTTCATCCTTGTAAATTTTTGATTTTCGGCGTTGTAAAATATCGACGATCGGGAGGTCGATGCGGTGGAAGCAGAACTCGGATGGGGAGAAATCGACATAGCAAGTGAATGGGGGTGAGTAGGGCTTGGCCTAAGCCACGGGGGTAGTGAGGATGGAGCGGAGGGTGAGTAGAGGATGGTGGAAAAAAAAAGATTAAGACCCAATAAAAAAAGATGAACGAGCGAATAAAGGATGCGTGTGACACTGGCCCAAAACGGTGCAAGTCTGGTCTGTGCCCACTTAAGGCGGAAGCAAAGATGGGAGCTACAACCAAGTGTCAACGGGGTTCTCGTCAGAGGGATGGTGCAATAACAAACGAACCAAAAGTGTCTAGGCTTCTATGGTGGTGGTATTGGATACGGGTAGTTGTTCCTTTAAGGGGGAGTGCGGCAAGTTGGGGGTCTTCGGCTGAGGAGCATCCTTATGTCTGCTGACTTTCTCGACACCAGCGCCCAAGGCCGTTTTGCTGTGCGCATTCTCCTCCTGAAGGATTCGAGGTCATCGAATGAGATACGAATCGAAAAAGGATGGGAACAAACCTCGTAATCTACATCACTCTCATCCTCATCGTCTTCGCCGCCTGACGACGAGTCTTCATCTTCGTCTTCACTCGTAGAACCACTGCTCGGCTCAGGAGTTTCTGGTGCGGCCGCAGGTTCCTCGTCGAGCTCCATATTGAAGACATCAGCACCGGACGGAGACTTGTCTTTGGTCGAGCTTTCGGCCTGAGGTATTTGGGTGCGGTGAGTTAATGATGGCTCTCGTTTGTGAAGCCTTTGGGGTGGGAGGTTGACGGCGGTGGTGATATGTTCTGGCGGTTCGCGGGGCTGGTCGGCTGGAGCCAAGGTGGGCGTATCGCTAGGGGGGTGAGGGAGTTTATCCTCTGTCGGTAATCGAGGTGTCTCCTGTTCCTGTTCCTCGGGAGTTGTGGGCTGAGGCGTTTCGGCATCGGCAACACTGTGGTCCTGTTCCTTTTGCTCAGCCTCAAGCTTGGCCTTCTCACGCTCGGCCCTACGCTTTTTGACCCAAGCCATACCACTAGAATCATCCTCGTCGTTACCAAAAGCGGAGGAATTTGAGCCGTTCTGTACGACCTTCCAAGCGGAGCCCATAGAAGAATTGGTATTGGATTTATTGGAGCCCATACCACCATAGCCCCATTCGACGAACTCTGGCTCTGTATTACGGACATTGGCGAAGGGATTCGTTGAAGCCTGAGAGTACGGTCGCTTTCGGCCGTAGACCCGGCCGTTAAGCATGCGCATACCGGGCTTGGCGGAGGGTGTGTATTGTTTGCTGGGGAGTGGCGTAGACTTTGAGCGATAGGTGAGGGGATTGAGTGAGGATGAGGCTTTGTGCCTGCGACTCTGAGGACGACCGCTGTCGGATACGAACGAGCGAACCGATCCAGCGGAGGTCCAACGATCAAGGGGAGCACCCATTCTAAGAGACTGGGAGGACTCGATCGAGGATACCCGTGAAAGAGGGGGGGAGCCGTCATTCGAGGAGGGGGCGGAGACGGACTTGGACCAGGGGGTGAAGAAGGGCTTGATGAACTTTGAGGAGAAGGACTTTTTGGACATGGGAAGGGATTGGAGGGATGAGGAAGAGGTAGACGGGTTGAGGCTCACTACCGGGGGAAGGGGAGGGGGCGGGACGGGAGTTGGTGTGGATGGGATGGGCTCTGTGATTTCTGGACCGAGAAACTCGTCATATTGGCCATCTTCTTGAATGAAATCTGGGTCTGGGACGACAGGTAGGGGGGCGAATCTTATTTTCCTTGACTGGGTCGGGTTGCAGTCGTCATCCGAAGGGAGGATGGAGGCATTGAAGGCGGGGGAACTTGGGAGAGACTTGGAGCAATCGAGGGGAGATACGTTGAGGAGAATCGATTGTAAGGTGGGATTTGCCATTATCCTCCACGGGGGCGATTGAGGAAGGCGAGGAGGAGGAGGAGGAGGAGGAGGAGGAGGAGGTGGAGGAGGAGATGGATGTCTGCACTCGGAGCCTAAATATTGAAATATCTTATTTTTGCATTTCCACATCTCATCGGATCATTCCGTAGTTATTCCAAAACGGGAAGAGAAAAAATAAAGGGAATAATGTTCGAGCGATGGCTTGGCGTTGGCTTGTCTCCGGATGGGTTGCTGTTTCGGCCAATGGCAATAATCATCGACACCTACCTTATCTGGCTCATGACCTGGCCAAGCGACAGCGGACTGCACTAACCCGGACGCCCCAGAGCAGCAAACGCGCTGCTCATCCACAGACTTGACATCGTCCCTGCCCCCTTCCGCTCTCTTCTCAGCTGGCAGGAATGATGTCAGCAGGAATAACGTAAACCGGGATTCCTCTTCACTTTCATTCCTATCCCGCCGTCGATCACCGATCACCAGCATCCCCGCTCCACCCTCAGCCACACATCCCACTTTCACCGGTCACCCGGTCCACCCATAACCCTTTTTTGACTGACGTAAATTCGGGTATTATTCGAAAAATACTGTGACAGGAAAACTCTCTCGTCCGAAACGAACCGGCCACCTGAGGGGGAGAGAAAAAAGATCGTATCAAGCAACCATCTATCGGCTCTCTCCCTCTTAAACGCCTGCAACAATCCTAGAACACAACGATCAGGACCCAAACTGTCATCTTGTGATTAAATCACTCACTCTTCCGCCTTGTTGAGCGCCTGCACCATCGAAATCACCTCCTTCCTCCTGTTCACAACAAACTCGCTTTCCTTCAGCAAGTCGTCCAGTACCTCGGGCTTGTATAGCTCCTGCAACAACTCTCTCTGTAGACTCTCCTTCGAGTGGCTGACCAGTGTCAACGTGATCGCCTTCGGAACCATGTCGATCATCTCCCGCTTCACGATGTTGAAGTACGAGTGGATGAGCAGCTCTGTAAACGGCAAGTGTGTGCGTCAGTGTTTCCCATATGAAACCCGACGTGTGTCGGGTAGAGCTGGGGACGCTTACTGATAACCTCGGTTTCCATCGTCTCCCTCTCATTCAGCGCAGATTGCGGCTTGATAATCGGTGGTGGCTGAGTGTGGCGGTTAATATTGTGATAGGCCCATAACACGTAATCCCCGTCCTACTTACCGCTTCCATACTTGCCGCCCCGACCTTCTTGGTCTTGCCAGCCGTCTTCTGATTCCAGAATGACCCAAAGAAGCCCGGCTCCTCCTTCTTAGCCTCCACATCCAAGTCTTTGTTGTTGTTGATCTGCCCCGGCGGAAGCTTCCCTTTCTCGGTCGTCGGCGGCGGCTTGTTGGCGTTCAACCTCTCCGTTATTATCCCCATCGCCTGGTCATTAAATCATCAGCTTCCGCATGTACTTTCATAAATACTGCAACCCGTACCTTGTGACCGTTCAAAAAGTCTGGGTGCGTCGTGTTCACATAACACGCTTGCATCCTAATCTCGCGGTCAACACCCGTTCTCCCCGTGTTGACTGTCAATACTCACGCGACCATATCGGACACCAACTTCGTCGTCGGGGTCATGGCAGTCTTGAAGAAGTTTACAACTACGCTGTTGAACCTCTCTCGCAGCGCGGGGTACCGCCTGAAAGATTGCTAGAAGTAACATATGACAAATCCGTTCCTTCGCCCCGTGGAAAAATGAACTCACAATCTTGCTGAGCAGTTGTCCCAGGATTCGGATCAACTCGTCATACACCAGTTGACAGCACTTCAACGACGGGTCCTCCAGGCGTTTGATTTGCTGCTTCACGATGACTTCGAATGCAGTCGTGCCAACGAACAGTGCTGGTGTGGATCCCTGAAACGACCAGTTATCAGCACACCAGCTCACCGAGGCGGGTTTTATATCCGGAGGGAGATTACCGAAGAGTTGTACAAGATCGTCCGAATGTCACCGTCCTTGACTTGATCAAAGGGATCGATGGATCTGATACCATTATTGAACAGTTCATGGAACACGAAGCTGATACGAGCACCTCCCGAGAGCTCGTTCACAGAAAGGTCATCTGTGTTACCATCGATTGCGCTGCGAAATTCCGAAGTGAATTCCGTTATAACGGACAACACGACGCTGCTCGAACTCTGGTCTCCCATAATACCTCCGAGGGTCTGAAGCTCAGCATTGTATTTCTGGAGCTGCGTGGTAATACGCTGTTTGATGTCAGGCAAAGTTGCTCGAATGTGGTGCATCAGAATCTGGGTATTTTTAGCTTTTGTGACTCCTGAGATTGACCGAGGAAGGGAACACACCATGTTTAGCTTCCGAGCTAGGAAAGGGGTTCCGCAGTACTGCGCCTTCCCTTTGTACGAAGGGTGGTTCTCGAAGAACTCGCGCTCGGCCTCGAGGGCAATGCTGATCTTCTTGTTTGTGTCGATGTCCCTCTGCCCTCGGTTCACCACGGGAACGTATCCCAATCTCAGAGGAATGACCCGTCCAGCCAGGATATCAACAACGTCAGTTCCGACATCCCTGTATTAAAGTCTCAGGTTAGTGGGCAAAGCTGGCGCACGGGGGGAGTCGTACATAAGATCGATCTTGGTCAAGACGCCAATCGTCCTCGTTCCCTCCGGGTCGACTTCTCTCGCCAACTTTAACCCGTCCGAGTTTGCCAGATCCTGGTTACCAGGGGTGACCGCCAGAATGATGCAGCTCGGCTTCGACACAAACTTCAGCAGCATATCCCTGATCTGCTTCTCGATATCCTTCGGTTGATCACCGACGGGCACCTTGGTCATACCGGGAAGATCGACGAGGGTTAGTGTGAGGACATTAGGGGAGTAGATTCGAAGGTTGATTGGGACGGAGGAGATTCCAGCATTACGGCCGGTCTTGGCTTCAGTGTCTTTCACGATTTCTTGCCGAATGTTGTCGAAATTGTGAAACTTTTCGCCCGGAAGGTGGAGGAATTCGCCCCATTCATTAGGGTCGATGTTTGGGTTGGCATTATCTGGAAGTCATCCTTAAGGTCAGATATCCCGCCTTCGAGGTGACGTATTTGTTCAAACCTTTCGGTACGGGTGCCGTGGCAGGTCGGTTGATCAGTTGCAGAACCTAAGTTACAATTAAAATCTAGGCGTTAGAGGGGTGGACGCCGAAATGCGGTGGCACGCGTACCAAAGGCCGTCTAGTGACGATACCAGAACCACGAGGCAAGAAATCTTTGCCAACGATATTCTACACGACCATCAAACACCATCAGGATTCGCCAGACGCGTAAGAACGAAGAATGAACGCCAACCTCTAACACACTACTCTTCCCGCTGCTCTGACTTCCCAAGACGCAAATCTGTGGCAGGTCAATTTGCGATGCCGAGGTTCCGACGGCGGTAAAGACATCCTGAAGTTTGTTAACGACGTTTACGATCTCTGAGCCGAGGCCACCCGTAGCCATATTGCGTGTGTGGTCGTCGTGTCGTGGGGAAGGGGAAAGGAAGTGGAAGCGGGACGGAAGAGGCGTACGAATCCAAAATGGTTGGGCGATCGGAGATACCCGACTGCGCTCTTCCCCAAACCATGACGCGCAGCAGCAAAACACCCAACGGCTCCCAGCCATGCAGCCCTATACTCGCATTCTCTGCGGTCGCAGTCGCAGTCACAATCCTCTTTTTGTTTCTCTGCCTCCAGAGCGGTTCACTCGCAAACAATCCGTCACTCCCAGATCCACAAGGAAACTGGAAACAAGTCCACCGAGCACTAGGGATCTCCCTAGGAATATCACCAACCAGCCCTCGAGAACCAGCCCCGATAAAACTATCGTCTGGATACAACCTTCCTCTACGTCTTGCGGACCGGGGTAGAGATCCGGAATACCCCAAGGACAAGGCTGACTCCTTGCAAGAACTCACTGCGGCGCTGCGGTCCGTCTCTGGAAAGCCCAAACGAATGCAATAGAATATGGACCATTGTGACGAGAGGAAATGTAGATTAATATGCGTTGTAACCATTTGAAACCATTCGCACTGCGCTCAAGCCTCATCCGTCGTGGGTGCGGCGGGCCTATCTCCCAACCGTTCCTTCTTCCATGCGACAAAGTCGTCGATAAGGGTGGGCCACGCCTGATGTCAAATGTTCAATACCAACAACCCCGAGGTGGTTGAGAAAGGCGGCTCACCCCGTCTGCTTCATAACTGTCAAGGTTCGGACCGATACTCTTGCAGAACTCGAGCATCTGGCACCAGGGGTTAACGAAGGCTCGACACGCACGGAAGTGGGGGGCTTACCATACTCCACACATCCTTGTTGACCGCTTTATAGGTCCCCTTCTCCTACACGAACCGTCAATTTCATGGCATACGAGTTCGCATGGTAACATACCGTAATATATTCGACAACCTCTGTCATGATCGGATATAGGGGTACGAGCAGCACGGACCAGAAGGCTTTCGCGATCTAAGTGTCGTCGGATAAACACGAGAGACATAAAGGGGAGGGGGACGTTGAAACCAACCTCAATATCGATGTTTCGCGATTGCCCGGTCTTAGCAATGGTGAATAGAGCGGAGTACAACTTGCCGAAGGCGGCGCCCCTATCTCGTGCGTACGAATAGTACTGGGTTCGGTCATAAGGCGGAGGCTTCTTGGTCGGAGCGGTCGGAGGTTGTGGAATTGGTGGTTTAGTTGTGAGAAGCAGCTCTTCCATTTCGCCCAAGAAGATTCGAAGGGCGACGAGTGACGAAATCCTTGGGGACAGTCGGAAAGGGGGATGGGCGGAGTGTATGCACCACTCACTGTGAATCCTGCATAGCCCTGGTCCACTGGTCCCTCTTGATAGTGCCCAGGTCCTGAGCATCCATGTGCCATAATAGTATCAGTGGCATAGGCCCCTCCATTGGTACGTTTGCGTCGGTGCAGAGACGTTCAAAGTTTTCAGCGCTGATGTATTCGGCATTATCCTCGCCCGCGTATGCCTTGAAAAGGGACTGAACATCGGCGGGGTTGTACGGCTCCGTTTTCTTGACGCTGCTCGTGAGGCTAGGTTTACCGGAGGATGAAACGCGTTGACGCACGGGAGCAGGAGGCTCGGTGTCTTGTTTCTGGGTGGAGGAGCTGGGTTCGGCGGGATCGTCAGGATGGTGGGAATTAGATCGACAGCAGAAGAGACTCGTGAAGAGCATGAGAGCGAAAGCGAGGAAGAGAGATGCTACCGCGCTAGCCAGCAGCGGAAGGGTTTGAAAGGTGTGTCCTCCGAACGAATGCAGTGTGGCAGAGGGGGACGTGAAGGTGGACGTACCCGTTCAAGTCCTTGTCCACGTTGTCGCTTACATCATTCCTATTATAGACCAGGGGAGCGTCACTACACTGGCGAGGCGGGCATCCTGAACGCGGCACACGCACTGCTTGGATTTGGTCGACTTGGCCGTCCGCTTGGTCGTCTTTGTCGCTCGCGATTTCTTGGGCTGTGGGGCGACGATTGTGCTCTAGGAGGGCGGGATCGTGAATTCGGATTGAACGCCGGAGGAAAGGGAGTCGAGGGGGTCGATACGCACATCTCCGTCCACAGGATCTTCTTCTGCCTTCTTCTTGGTCGTCTTTTTGGTTGTAGCTGCGGTGGTAGACTTGGTCTGGCGTGTCGAGCTACGCGTTGCACGGGTCGATGTGGTCACAGGCGCCGTTTCTTCTTCCTGGCCACGTTTTCTCTTGAGCGATAGTCAGCACGGCGTGCACCCGGATCGTTAGAGTGTACCTTGGATGCCATGTTCGTGGTTGGGGGGGAGCGCGGACAAGAGGGTTAATGAGAAGTGGGTGTAGACGCGACGTCCGTCCGACTCAGAATGAATAGTGCACGTGAGGTATTGAGCATCGAAAGGCTAATTTCCAGCCTGCGTCATTTTCCCACCCCCTTCGGGGAGATTATCACCAGGACTTGCTGGCGTCGACCGAGAGGTGCGATAGCGTCGTTGTTGAGCGAAAATTCGAGCAAGGACCTCACTGTGGGCCATTCCCCGACGCAGTGGAGTTCACGCGCGCCAACTCTTTTAGTATTAGTAAAACTTCAAAGTTGTTTTTCAAAGATCATCATTGAACGATATCGTGCTATGGATACACCGGATTTCATGCGTTGTCTACTTGTGCGTCTAGAAATTAACCTTGGAGACGGTCTCCCAGAAGTGCTTGCCTTGGGCCTCGGCAATATCAAGCTCGAGCTTGGTCGCAGTGCGAGAGCCGTCGGCACCAGCAAACGTACCAGCCCCCCAAGGAGATCCTGAGAAACAGAGGGTCGGGTCAGACTCGTGTAGATGGGACCGATACCGGAAGCAAAGAAAAAGCGTACCACCGTGAACCTCGTCCAAGTTGGCCAAGAGCGGGAAGGCAGCCTTGTACCCGAGTGGTACGAAGAGGATACCGTGGTGGGTCAAGGTAGAGAGGGTAGCATTGACGGTCATTTCCTGACCTCCACCGAGGGTACCGGTGGAAACGAAGACACTAGCGTACTTTCCGCTGAGAGCACCCTTGGCCCAGAGTCCACCAGTGGCATCCCAGAAAGTCTGTGACAGATTCGTGAGTCAGCATCGGTTATCTTGTTTAATAGACGCCGTGGTAAATCCGGGATCACCTTCCACTGAGCGGGGAAAGAACCGTAACGGGTGGGAACACCGAAGACGAAGGCGTCGTATTTGGTGAGGTCGTCGGGAGCGAAGAGAGGGTAGTCAGGCTTTGGTGGGGCACCCATCTTGGTCAAAACCTCCTGGGGAAGAGTCTCCGCGACCCTGAAAGCAAAAGATTAACGGAAAGTCGGGTAGGATCGAGAGAGAAAAGGACATACTGGTGGATGGCGGCAGTGCCACCAGCGGCCTCGATCCCGGTCTTGATGCCCTCGGCAACTATTGGTGAGGAATGTGAGCAAAAGAAGGAAAGAGAGCGGGGGGGGGGGGACCGACGCTTGGCAACATGGCCGTAAAGGCTGTAGATGACGATGGCGACTCTTGGAGGAGACATTTTGTAGATTTTGTAGGTTTTGGGATGCTGAGTGAGGAGAGGAGGTGCTGGAGAGAGTTGTTGGAGGTGAACGAATATTTATATGGTTGGCTTCAATCTCGGCAGATGACTGAGCCTAGTTTCATTTTCAGGAGTTTTCACCCACGATCGACGATGAGTTTCTAACCAGAGGAGAAATCTCCCACATCCCCCCTGATGGCCGTATAATCCGTAAGACCCATTGCTATACTGATTACTAATACCCCCACCACTGTATGCGAATTCTTTGCCCGTCCGGTCGCTTATTGAATCCCATCCCGTTCGGGGGAAGCAGCTTACACCCCCCCTTCCAGAGCATCATCGCGTCCCGCACACCGACGGCGGCATCGGTCACCGTGGGGTATTCGGAACCAGTTGCACCATCGATGCACAATTCTTGCTCCAACGACGTCAGCAGACACACAGCCGGATTCACTCATCAACCGGTCTTGGTGGGTCCGTCTGTCCATCAGAGCCTCTACAACCCCACTGGGAGGGACGCACGATGTAGGAACAGTTCTAACCCCCAGGCCCGCCCTCCGGCTCACGTGCTTCGTATGAGTATCGGCAGGGTTATTCGTCACCCAGCTCCCCTCTCGTTTCTCACCCTTCGGCTGCATATACTGTGCGGTCCGACATCTAAATACCTGCCCGGTAGGCGAATCACACAACGGGGTGGCTCAAGCCTAAAAACGGGGTGGAAGTAAACGTGAGACTCCTCTTCATCTGTTGCAGTAAGCGGCGCTTGCTGTCTAAAAAGGTGGGATGCTTCGGTCGCTTCGTCCACATGATGGACCCCCATATCGATGAGTGCCCTACTTCCCGTCAATTCCGAATGACAAAGAGGGGATGCGCTCACCGTTTAGTGACATTCCGCTGTGCTCGGGCCTGCATCCAGGTTCATCGTGTGTCGTTGGTGATGACTTGGAGGGATGCATGAGGGATTCCAGTGCGCCCTGCGAGGGGGCCGTGCCAGTTCACGGAGGCGTCCGAAAACTCCCTGGTAATCTCAGTTGAGGTCTCGTTATTTGGATCCCCACACCACTGTTCGTCGCGAACGCCTCTGTTCTTACCAACGACATCGTTCGGAAATGCGCTCCCCCGCTGGTTCCGCCAACAAACGGGAAAACTATGAACCCCACACCATGTCCGACTGGATTTCTGGCTAAAAATCTCGCCAAATTAGCGAATCACGCCTGACTGAGGTTGACCCAATCCACACGATCTATCACCCTCACCGGGTGGGGTTCTGACCTCCAGTTCATAGAGCACAACCGCGACAGGAAAGAACCCGGACGTCTACTGGTTGGCGTCACAATGATTCCGGACCCGGTTGGTCTGGTCCGTAGTGGGACGTCCCCCCAAACCCATGCGGCCGCAAGGATCCGGCAGGATATGAGACGAGAGCACAGCTCTTTCGGCGGTTCTGCAGCCCAGGGGACAGGAGAAATGCCGAAGGAGAAGACTTGAGCGGGCAGAGGTGCAAAGGGCCACATGATGAGGGTTGGCATACTCTAGGAGGGTGTGGTATCTTAGGCGAACTCGGACGCGCGGGTAAGAAGCACGCACGAATGTCCTTCTCTCATGAATCGAACCCTAGTTAATCCCGAGCTGGGGGATGGTGCTATCATCTTGTTAGCTTCCTCACGGCTGTATATAATGTATCCTTTGAGAACGTGATAGTGCGTCCACTTCTATTTCTCTTCCGGTATCTGGCCCGCCCCAGGGTGGCTGTCGGCCCTTCGAATTATCCATTTACAAAGAGAAAAAGGCCCAGCCGAACCCCGGGTCTGCTAGTAATCACCATGGATGGTTACGATTGGCATGTAGCTCCGGGGGTCCGTTCATCGGCGAAGAAGGAACGAGAATGAAATACCAAATCCCTACTGGATACACACGATTACACATGCCTCTAGATCAATAACATTTACCGACCCGAGCCAGTCCACCCCATGCCCGGGAAGTTGTAGCCCGGAACCATGAACGGCTGTGGCTGGGTTTGTTGGGGAGTTGTTGTGTGAGGAGTTGCGGATGACGAATAATTGAATCTGGTTCCAGGTATCACAAGCCTCGGAGTAGGTGCCTCAACCGGTGGGGGTGATACAGAAACAGGCGGTCTCCAGTTCTGTGATAGGTGGTGATAACATCAGTTGAACTTCTCAAATCTCCCGCGTGACCAACATACGTTTGCTTTCCCTTCTCGATACAACTCTTCAAGTTTGTCGTCAAATGTCCCGTTCTCCTCAAACTCGTGGTATGCCTTGTACAATCTTAGGGCCGAGCGTGCATCCTCTATCGAATCGTGCGTTTCCGTCTGGATATTTTCCCCAAGCACAAACCACGTTAAGAACTTGAGGGACAGCCTTCGTTGCCGAGCCCTGATGAAATATAGATCCACAGTATCGATGACCTGCTCTGGCGGGACAAAGATGTCTGCCTATCGATCAGAATCAAACACTGCCCAGATCTTTTCCGATACTCACTGATGATGCGGAAGTCCTTCGAGAGCCCATGCCCGATGAATATGCAACCCCGATCAACCAGAGCACGAAGCTTCTTGTACACAATCTTCAGGGGGGTGAGTGTGTATGGCGATAAATGCGGGTCGAGGTCGCCGTCTAGGCAAGGTCGAGTGTGAATGAGCGTCATGGATTGGGTGAATCTGTACTGACATTTGATGCCGGAGTACTCGGTCAAGTAATCGACAATCATCTCGCTGGTATGGATGTGATCATCGATGAATGGCACCCCAGCCTTCGGACCACCCCCACGAAGAACAGAAACCCTGGCGAGGCTAAGCCTTGCGGGGCGTATAACCTTCTTCGTGCCGTCTGACCGGAACTCTGTTTCTTCCTGCTGCATAGACACAAATTCCGCATCAATGGCTACCAACATTCCTGCTCGCGGAAGTTCGTTTGGGTGAAGGAGGTCGTGTTTGATGCGGCCGCTATCGCGATTGCTGAAGAAAGCACTTCAGCTGTTGGTAGGAACAGCGGTAGGTGCAAACCCACAGAGAGATGCTACTGTCACGACTGAGCACTGAAGTATCAATCTCTTCCAGAAGCGTATTGAGACCTATCCTCTCCCTCGCGTCGACCCTCTCCAAGTAGAGGGTAGCGGGTACCTGTGCGGTTGACGTGACACCAGTATACCCCACAAAAAGTTTATGGACTTGCCTTCCACTTGTCCGGGAAGTTCAACGCCTCTTCCTCCGAAACATTCCTCACGGCGAAGTCATTGAAAACAAACCAAGGGCTAAAGTTCTCCGGATCCCGTTCAGAATCTGGTACTAGAAAAAATGGTTGGTTCCATACGACCCCTTAGACGTCCGCACTACCGTACCTTTCACGACCGCAACTAAGTGGGAATGGCGGTGTCGTGTGACAACCTGTACAACAAGAGACTGCCCGAGCACGCTGCGTCAACAATACTTCGGCCGGCGCGAGTAGAGCACGTACTCTCAATTCATATATAGCGGCCTCTGAGTCGTCAACTCCGTCGATTCGACCATGGAGGCTGACACTTGGGGTCAAGAATCTCCGTTTCTTCACGTCAAGCCAGAACTTGATGTTCTCCTGGTTAAATACAGACGTGTTGACTGCCAGGACGGGTGGGAGATCCTTGGTGGCAAACGAACGACGTGACTCAAACACCGCAACTCGTTTACAAAACGGACAGGTCGCCTTGTATGTTACCTCGCGGAGCAAAGAGTCCTGAAGAATCGAATTGAAATCTACGGGGGGTTCTGCTATCCCGGTCTTGTTGTCGGGCTTGAATATGGGGGAAAATCAGAGGAAAATGGTGGAACGTACAGCGCGGGGATACGTCATATCCAGAATGTGTGTCGTATGGTGCTTGGATCGAGTGGAGTGGCAACTCAGGCATGTGATGTCAGTCTCCGCCAAAATTCCCATTAATTGGGTCAGCGGGGGAGGGGGATAAGAGTCGGGATTGGGCACAACGAGTGGGTTCGATGGCGTCATCTCTCCTTCAACCACGAGATGGTCAACAAAGAATCGGTGGAAGGACTGTATGATTTGAGCGTAATCGGTCCCCGAAGGCATACACCCGTAATCGACGAGCTCGATCAACCCCTTATCTATGAATGATCACAAGTAAGATGGGGACACGAGGAGAGGTAAGACAAACGCACCCTGGGCGAGGACCCCAACGGTTTTACAGAAGTTACTCGCTTGACAATTGATCCCCTTGGCATCTTCAAGCATTCGGACGACGAAACCGAACTCGCAAAGCAAGCAATGTTCTCTAGGGCAATCCAACGTGATGTGCGACTTGGCCAAACGCCGAATCGGATCGACGTAGTGCATTGCCTGAACCATGGAATTCGTATACGAGTTCAGGATGTGCGTCTCCAACCCACTGTACGATGTCTCGTTGTAGAAGCTGAATTGGAGTAAGTACCCCTCCGCTGTGATGTGCGTTGTGCGCACCCAAAATCAAAGTCTTCTACACCAAACTTGGAATACTCAATTTCGACTCTTCGGTAAACACGGGGGATCTCCCCGATTTCGTCGGTGGTTGTCGCATCTACATCGGCCTAGTAAATGACAACCAAACCAATCACCAAATGCACTCGCTGAGTAGGGAATACACCCACATTCGCTCTTTTTCCGCTTCTGAACCTTGCAACGGAGTCCTTCTTGACATCTGGGACCACGTTTCTCCGACCCCTCAGTTCCTTTGGAACAGCAGCATAGGCAATGTTGTCGTTCAACTTCATTGTGTTAAGAATTTGAGGGGGTATCACATCCGGAGGAGGGAAGTATTTCGGGCGACTGGGAATAAAAGCTTTGGTCCACGAGGATAGTAACAGTGTGTTGTAGTGTGACATTCCGATGACGTTCAGCGGCCTGGGGAGGGTTAGACTCCTCGTTGGTTGTAGCTAGGAAGGGGGACCCACGTAGAATCCGTCCATTCAACGAGGGGTAACTCTTCTGGAGCGTCGGCCCAGTCGATTGGTTGACCTTCAAATCCGTTGAAAGGGGTTTGTTCACTTCCATCCACAGCCGTCAACACGCTAATCACTCCCGACTGGTCTCCAAACGCCAAGTATGCACCAGTTGGGGAGACGGCCGCAGAGGATATAATCGCATGTGTATCGAGCTGCGGTGGGTAAGTTATGGGCGGTCGCACAGACATTGGCTGCTTCGCACCTGGTAGAACTCGTTGACATTCGGATCCGTACAATCGACGATATTCACAAGACCTTGGTTCGAAACAACAACCAGACTAGTGTCTTTCTTTGGTAAGGAACAGATAAAAGCGGGGCCGTCGGAGAAAGGAACGGGAGGCAGAGGTTTAAAGGTTCGCAGATCGTAGACTTTGACGAGCGGGTCTGGGAATGGGATTGACTGCCTTTGGCCAAGGACGCAAGGTTAGATTTCGCAACCCTCCTCTACTGGAGAAATCGCTTCACCTGTAACCCCAGCCGATCGAATAGACGTAATTTCCGCTGCTTTGCAGCCCCTGGACACCGCCGGCATGGGCATAGGCAGAATTTTCCGCGGAGTCGGTTCTTCTCGAGAGATTACGGGGATCATAACTTCTGACGTAACCGTCTGACGAGCCCGCGAGAAGCAGGGAATGAGAAAAGTGCAGCTGGTTGATAATCCCTGACACGTTTGTACGGCGAATCACATCGCCAGTAAGCTCATTGAGGTAGATGAGCTCCTGAGCGTCCGTCGCCACGGCCAATCCTCGCGTTGTGCCGGAGGCGTTGGAAAACGACGTTGTCTTTGCGGTAGTACTACAGACGCATGGGTGAACCCACCCGATAAGCAAGTTATGGGTTGGACGGACCGGAAGTACCACTTATTCACCCCTCCCTTGGTCCACGAACCCACTCCTTGTCCAGCCAAGCCGTACGCACGAACGTAAGTGTCTCCCGCGACGAGTTTCTGGACCGGTTGGCTGCCGTCGATGGGGAACGAAACGCCTCTGATCGCCTGTGGCGTGCAATACGCGACGACTGCCCCAGAACCAGAACCGGTCCAGAGGATGTCAGAGACAGGATCGAAGGCTAGAGATGTTATCGGCTGGTGGTACTCGTGTGTAATTGTCCTATCAGTCGGCCGATAAGTCGACATGGACGGGGGTGGTAGATAGATGGAGGTCTGGTCGACGCGATCTTGCCACACCCCGCTTATGGCGATTTACATCTGCGCCTGAGTCGAGCGGTCCCACGGATTCCACGCTCTCATTTTCTCGCCCGGACGCTCCCCCATGTCGAACCTGCCGTATCGCTGTTACGTGTCTCGGTTCCCGACGGCTGGCTCCATCAGCGTCTAGGTCATGTCGACAGAAAACGCGGATATACTATAGCGACAGACGACGAAGAGATCCGAACCATAACATCGCGTAAGATTGATCTCTGATAGATAGAAACTACGAGTTAAGGACCGTCCAGTCGACTAGTCCATCGTCACCGTACTCCTTCTTGAGCCATTCGTTGGCGGCTTTGAAGTGACCATTCCCCAAGAATCCTCTACTTGCGGATAAAGGGGACGGATGGGCGGACCTGAATGAAACGTGAGTCAAAGCCAACACTCGACCGAGAAATGGTTACTTCAATAGAAGGTTCTTGGACTGATGTCAAAAGCTCGAGGTTAACAGGTGGCGTCGAAGGCATACAAGGTGATCACGTACGCCGTTGACACCAATGGACTGACAGATCTTCAGGGCAGGGGCACCCCACGCCAAGAACACAACACCCTTACGGGTCTCACCCTCTTCCGTTGTGATGCTCCGGTTCGTGACAGCCTTTAAAACGGCAGTTGTGAAAGTCTCCCAGCCTTGCTTCGAGTGAGAATGGGCCTTGTGGGCTCGAACAGTCAAGCAAGTATTCAACCACAGCACACCCTGTTCGGCAACTTTGGTAAGATCGCTGAGGGGTAGGTCAGTCGGTCCACCCCACCAAAGTGAAGGCACATATCTGACCCGTGTTTTGGTACAGTAAAACCGGGTATATCAGACGCAACCTGCTTGTAAATATTCCTCAAAGAAGGGGGGGTTTTCGTGGGAGGGAGGACGGAAAACGCCAGGCCTCAAGACCAATATCAGCAGTCAAGCCCGGAGTTGGTCGTGGGGTTACACACCATGAGCTTGTCCCACGTCATGATAAGGATCCTTGGAGTGGGAACGCCAGCCCATCAGTTACACGAGCACTGAACAATGCGGGACAGCATACCTGTCCGATCACAACAACTCGTACTTGATCCAGGGGGGTCAAGCGTGACCAGGAATATATGTCCGTCACTGAGCAGGACGATTAACTGGAATCGTGGCGCATACAATCAGGTCGAGAGACGTACTCTGCGGGAAAACCGTCTGAGACTTATACTCCTTGGTCAGGAACGATTTGAGCTGCAAGTCGAGTCAGCAACAAGGGGGACAATATCGCGAGGCACGGACGTTCTTGAAATATGGTTTGTTGAATTCTCCTTGGAGAGCTTTATACCAGGTTGCGTCCATGGTGTTCTTCTCCAGGTTGTTGATCCCATCGACAACCTCATCCCCAGTAGCGGGAATAGGTTCTTCAGCGACACTTTCAACAGCAGTTTCAACAGCAGTCGTTATCTCCTCGCTATCCGAACATCGCGTGAATCAGTAACCACCGACAAATGAACGCCGCGAGGAAGCGTACCTCTCGGAGACCTTTCTCCGTTTCTTGGCGGGTGTGCTGCCGGACGCTGCTGCAATTTCAGCGACAGTCCTCTTGGACCTGACGCCAAACACCGCATCCAAAGTGGTCTGTACTACAGGACGGGGTGGCATGTCGTGAGTGACGACTTAGAGCGCATGTGACTCCCGCGTAACCTAATTGACGCGTTATTTGTACATGTTTGTAGCGACGATGAAGCGAGTGGGTAAAATCACAAGCGTACTGTACGACGAATGATCTACTTCCGCTTAGACCTGGATTTTGAAGCCTTGACGGCTTTCTCAAACCGCGAACGTTTCCGCTGTCTGGGTGCGTCGTCCCCGTCTGCAGATCCATTATCGCGTTTCCTCGCCTTCGCCCGACTGAGGACATCCATCTTTTTTCCCCTTTGTCTCAGTTCTTCGTAACCGTCACCAGTGATTCCGTTGCGGTCTCTGGAGACTGATCTGAACACGTCATCAAACTCATCCACGAGACCACCCCCTCTTCTTCCGCCAGCGCCGATGCCGCCAAGTGCGATATCAGCTTCATCTTGTGCTCGTCGCCTAGCGTCTCTCTTCTTCATCACGAGGCGGGTCATGTTGGTCTCTTCCCATTCAGCCATCTCCTCGAGCTCCCGAGCCCGTTTAGACGTGAGAGCGGTCGTATTTCCGAGACCAGATGTCGTCTCAACGTGAGGTTTGAATGGATCGGCGTGGATGAGAGTATGTAAAGTGGCTGGAACGTGTGTCCGGCGACCCTTCTTCAATTTAGGTTCGGTGTACGGCATTGGGGCAACCTTTGGGGGTCGGTAGACACCGCCGTCTCCTTGGCCGTCTCCGTCTACCCCAGCGTTAGACCCGCCAGAGTGATCTTCAAGGTTCTGTGGGTTTGGGCGAAATGACAGCGGATCTGTGAGCGACGAACCACGTTAACACGTATAATAGTGATCGTAGTAAACGCCTAGGTCGACCCTCACCGCTCAGGGTGTTTCGTGCCGTCTGCTTTTCATTGGCAATCCCAACGAGTTTCTCAACTTGATACTTCATCCGACCCTCAAGAACCTTGACCTTCTCCAGGACCAGCCGATCTTCAATCGTGTGGTCAACCAAGTCCCCAGCCTGATCCCCTCGAGCTGGTCGAGAGGAGGACGCGAAGGGTGTGTTTGGAGGACTGCGATCAGCCAATGAATGTCCAAGTCCACGGTGAGCGATCAATAAGGTCGCAGACTGGAGGTACGACAGCATGAGATGATGCTTCAACGATAATAACGAAATTCCATCGCGGGTATCGAACTCATTCGGAGTGGACTCCTTCCTACGGATATTAAGTCACAGCCGTGGTTGAGGAAAATTGTACACCTGCCTGTCAAGAACGGTCCTCAGCAGCTCCCTTGTCGAGGACAACCCCTCGGTCACATTTTTTATTGTGGCAGTCAAGGCCCGACTGGTTTCCGAAACGTCCATTTCTCTGGGGAGGCAAAGTCAGAATCCTGGTGTACAGCAGAGGAGTCGAGGAGGGGAAGATCAGTTAACGGGTTTCTAAGCCGCCACTCATAATCGAGCGTAGTGCATTCTCATCTGAGTTGTTCAGAGCCCAGTGCGTTTCATCTGCGGGTTGGGAGTCGGAAGTCTCGCACAGATGCTCACCTCAGCCCACAGCTGGTACGGTCGGAAGAAAACCAAGAAAACCCGTTGAGTGATCGAGGAGCGGTTATCCATTGATGACTAAACAACGACAAACAACCTAATCGTGGTTTCGGCGATGCACGAGTCGACAAAGGCACCCTGGAATGCGGTGTGCCACTCGGACCTGAACCCCCATGTACTCGCGCAAGCACCAAACGAGTTCACCTGCCGGCCGTGGCGACGATTGTGGGGACGGTCTTTCGAGGACGTTCCAATATATGACAATCGGTCCCCGGACTGAGGGTCAATCGAGCCCTAAGTTTATCGGTGGCTTCTCGGGCAACCACCCACAGACACCCCCTCCCCCTCCGTCTTTGCGGCCAGCAGATGGACGACTGCCCCTCCCCGGACGCCGGACGTCCGGAGGAATGGTGTTTCCCGTTCCAATGCATGTGGTGCCACCTCCACCCGTTCTGCACAACTTTACGCCGTTTCAAATGCCGACGCCCAATCGAGAAGGCTCTGGACAGTCATTAACGATGAAATATGCGCAAGAGGATCTCCGACCCCCAGTCCCCCCAAAGGACTTCCCAAGAAAGCCATCACTTCCGCCTACAAATTCGAACATCCATCTACAAGGAAACACGACTGTACCCGACCCCACAATTTACCAGATACGCCCGAGTTCAGATGCGAGCCTTCCCCGTCCTTTTCCTGTGTCACAGCCTTCTACTCCTGCCAAACCTGGCGTATCACCTGGTCCGATTCTTGATACCCCACCGATCGACAAACGGAAAAGAGGATCATCCGAGCCTCCTTCGCCGTCAGATGAGAAGAAAGGCCAATCAGAAGTTCAATGTAGTGGCCACACCAAAGCAGGGAAACAGTGCACGCGGCTCGTCAAGATCGGCCCACCGCTTGCGATCGTCCATCCAGATGCGGACGGTGTGGAAAGGTTTTGTTTCCAACACGTGAAAGATGTGTTCTGCAAGTCTGGTTTCTACCTCAAGGGAAAGGAACGAGAGGATTTCATCAAGTTTGAGGGTGCGCACTTAAGCGAGACGTCCACATTCTGTTTAAGCTTTCTGATCGAGACTTCCAGAATGGATACCCAGCTATCTGCATACCGATACTCAGGCGGCGTTGAGATCCGAAATGACAAAAGCTCCCTCTGCTGCAGATATACCGGGATATATCTATACCTTCGAGATTAGAGGTAAGCTCAAATCGCGTATTCCTGACGGCTAAAGATTCGACTGCGCTGTCGTAGACGAGTCTGACCCGGACTACATCCATCTTAAGGTCGGACGCGCGGTCAACCTCACAAAGCGACTGGACCAATGGGACAAACAGTGCGGAACGAAGCAAAGGGAGCATATCATTCGTGGGTGGTGGCCTGGCACCGTTGACGACAGCGGCGGCGCTGTAACTGGCAGCAGTCTTCTCAAAGGGAAGGTCGTTGCGGGGGAGAAGGGAGCGTATTGCCATCGACTGGAACGTTTAATTCACTTGGAACTCGGGGACCTCGTTTTATCTCAACAGTACCTCGACCCAGCGTTTCCAAAGATCGACGCGGCCAACGTCAAGAAAACGGGTGCGGCGACCAAACAGAAATGCGCCGAGTGTGGGTCTCCGATGTTACTCCGAAGTTTACACGACAAGGCCACTGATCTTCGTCTATTAGGTGGAACGACTCACAAGGAGATCTTTACCTTCAGGAAAGTGAAGAAAGGAAAGTTCAAGGGAAAGGAATGGGAGTCCATCGTTCAACCTATCATCCAGAAGTGGGGGGAATACGTGAATAAGTACCCTTGAATAACATCCAGCTCGCAGCTCAGATCAGACCGATAAAGTAGCACACTTGTTGATTTATCCTATGCGGTTTACGCGAACACTACAGGCACCCCAAGTGGCATGTATATGTACAATGTGCGTCAAAAATGAATGTAGATTCGATCCACGAAAGAAGGTAATAACCGGGCACGCGGTGTGCTGCTGCAAGATAGGACCCCAATGACAAAAAGAACGACAGCGGATAGCAATAAAGATCTATAAACAACTACGGAACCACCCAAAGCTGCGTGAAAGCCTAGTTTTTGTGTAAGGGGAGATGGTAGATGTCGTCCCCGCTACCGGCCTCAACGTCCTTCTTTGCTTCCCAGTTAGCTTGGTCTTGCTCGACAGTGACATCGACACGTACAGCTCCCGACGAGGCGGTGGGGTCAACCTTAAAAGTGCTAAGCATGGTATTGTTGAGGTTTCGAGTGTTCTTGGAGCTTCCGCTTCCTCCAATGGTTGCGGTGGCGTAATCCCTGCTCTCCTCGTACTTCTCTGCGTCGCCACCAAAGAGGCGGGCGATAGCGGGGACGATGACGGAAAGGTTGCAGACGGCCAAACCGACACTGGCCTCGAGGGCACCAAGGATGGCCTCCCAAACACCGGGGACACGAATAATCAAGATGGCGTGGGCGAGGGCGACGATGGTGGTGATAATGGAGCAGGCGAAGACTGAAACTAAACGGAAGCGGACGGCGGAGGTGACGCGAACGTTCCGGAGAATCCAAAGGGGAGCAACGATCAAGAGAATATCGGAGAAAGTCCCGGCTAGAGGGGAAGGAGAAGTCTTAGACGCTGGGAAATAGAGAGTGGATGAATGGGCACTCACTGACGGCCTGAGTAATGGCCACATCAAGACCCAATGGGCATAGGGCGAAGGGCGCATTCTTCCAGGCGGTATCTCCCTTCTCGCAGACCCAGAACATCTGCACCATCAAGAGGAGCCATTGGAGGAAAATCACAATGGCGACGACCAACATGACCCTCTTCTGAGAGGCCCACGGAGCAATGCGCACGACGGTGAAGATGATGGAGATGCGGGCAGCCCAGATGGTGCAGTAGTAGAATCCACCGACTATGATCAATCGATGAGTGGACTGGGCGATGAGGATCCGTGGGGACTTCGCACTCACCCATGTAATAACCAGCAACGCGAGCGTGCTGCGTGTGCGATGGACCGTCGGCAATAATGAACACACCTGAGAAGATGTTGGATAAATGGGTGGGAGGCAACTGGACGATTTAATTTACCGGGAACAAAAGCGGTGAAGGAAGCCAAGGCGACGACGGCCCAGAAGTCGTCCCACCAGAACATGCGCTTCTGGAGGCGGAGGGCAATCCGGACGATCGTGATCAGGCCAGACACGAGGAAGAAGCCCAAGACGGAGTCTGCATTGCATGTCAGTTTGTAAGGACAAAGTGATGGAGGGAACGAGACACTTACACTTGAAATCAGCCAAGGTGGGTGCCATTGCGGAGCGAGTTTGGGTGGAGTAGATGGGATGGGGTGGGGTGGGGAGCTCGCGAGGAAAGCATGGTGGAATTTATACTCGGGTACCTCCGTCGCCGCTAGGGAGGCTTCTCAACAATAAGCGGAGCGCGGCGATGTTCTGCAGAAAACGGGGTGAGAAAGCGAGTATTTTCAATCAATTCTATGTATAAAAAAATTTAAAAAAAACACCGTATGGCCGGCAAATGCAATAGGAGAGCCGCGTGCAGGTGGAATGACGAAAGGATCAAATTCTGATGATCAACGAATGCAGGACTGAGCGGATGCTGGAATAAGCGCACTCCGCCAAATTCAAGAAGTGCCGTGTGCTGGTTACCATTTGTCAAAGTCCCCATCGAAGGCAGGGGGGACATTTTGCCGGCTGAGCGTCTTGGGCCACCTCTCGCTGACCCCCCATAGGCGGCTAGGGTCTCGCGGATGCAATTTGGATGCGGCAGCGGAGAATAACAAGAAGCAATCATCCGTCATTCCGCTTGTCGTTTTGCCGATTTGAATTTACCGATTCCCCGGTATCGTTCGTTCATACCTGCGCAGAAAAGTAACAGATTGGTGGGAGATCCGGGGGTTGTCAAAGAGCGCCGGCGGTGTGGTCGGCGAGCGGGGTCTACTTTGATGTCTGGTGCTGTGGTTTCCACCACCAGGAGATGACACATCCAGTAACCACCCCAGATCCCTTGGCCGAATCTCTCACTGGGATCTGCTGAGCTCGCAGGCTCAAAGAAACCCGACTTTATCCGCTGTGGAAGTAAAATGCGCAAATCCTCCGGGTCTGCGGGCACTGACCGGGACCGCTTGCGCCCTGTCGCCGCGCATGGGATTCAACTCACGGTTTGGTCGTCGCAACCGCTCCGCAGCGGTTAACAACCGCCAGTGTGGTGATGATGGGTATGGTCCGAGCGGAGTGGGAGGATCTTGCAAGATCAACCTGGAGTGTACGGGAGAGATTGGACTGGACGAAAGTTACGTCTCGACCTCGCAACGTCCTTCTGACACACAGCCCGCGATCCTTCGCGTGAACATCAGAAAGTCTGCTCCTGGGAGTGTGTCTGTCGCGTAACGTTAATCGATCTCCTTCGCTGTCAAATGGTCGCCGTTTTCTTCCTTCTAGCCATCCGCACCGGACTCTCGTGCGCTGGTGTTTCAGTTGTAATCGAGAGTCGATAATCGATAATTGACCGCGCTCCGTTCGCCTGGACGGGCACTCCTCCCGTTTCGAGAGAGTCCAGCCGTACCGTCGTTTCCTGTAGTCGCCCACTCAACGGCTTCGATCATCACCCGCATTATTGAAGTAACGACCCTCACGAGGGCGCATTGTAAAAATAACAAGTCTACACAACTTCGTGAGCCTTCTTGCGACCGCATGCAGACGAGCGGTCTATGGATTCACATCTTCGCCGACGTAAAATCCTTCATGAATTTCGATAGGATCACTGTGGAAGAAAAATAGGTAAAAGATACGGGGTTTTTTTGGTAAAGGTTGGATTTCTTGGGACTTGTTGGATAAATTTTTACCAACGCGGTAAACGTCTACTCCCTATACCTGTGCGAAAATAGGTTAAGTAGTTGGGGTCTGGACGAACTTATCCAACAGCTGGATAAGTTCTCATAACTATTAGGAAACAAAACTTTCCAGAAACCCCCGGATAGTTTACCTATTTTACCTGCACAGTGGATGTTCCGATGCACACACGTTCTCTTGCTCTCTGCACCCTATAAGGTCCCACTCGTCGAGAATCAAACTTCATCTATCCTTCTCCTCTTTTCGCCTCCCCTCCCCATTAGTACATCAGTGCTCGAATTTCTTCACCATGCCCTCTCTTGGAAAGTTCGTGCAGTCCAAGGACCACACTCAGATCTGGACCCATGCTGCCGGTAACCCCGCCAAGCCTGCCATCGTCTTCATACCCGGTTTCTCTTGCACCGCTCTAGCGTTTGAGAAACAGTTTGACGATCCCAAACTCCTCGAGAACCTTTACCTTGTCAGTTATTACCATGCGATCCATTTGCATGATTCATTTCCCACTCATTAATCCGACGATCCCCCTTCATTAGGTCCGTTATGATCCCCGTGGACAAGGACAGAGTGGTCAGCCTCTCAAGGCCGACGATTACCACTCAGAGAGATACGCCGATGACTTCAAGGCTGTTGTTGACGAGTACAAACTCATAAAACCCTTTGTCTGTGGATGGTACGTTCGATCCCGCCGATTCCAGTCCGTCCTCTTGATGAAGGTTCTGGTCCGATCTTTAGGAGCATTGGGGGTAGCGTGTATTCCCTTCTATCGCCTGATCTCGGTATCTGACCCAGCATAACAGCCATCATCCCCGCCGACATCTTGAGCTACCACGGCCCTAACGCAATTTCCGGCGTCGTGATCGCGGGAGGGTTCCCGTGGAGAAGCATGCACGGAGAAGTCGCCCACCCCTGGATTATCGATTTCATCCCCCGTCTCCTTGCAAATGACCTCGATTCGTGGGGTGAGACCGCCAAGGCCTTCGTCGAGTCCTGTGTCGCATATCCCGACGACATGCCCCAACTCACCAAATACGCCTGGATGGGAGGCGTCTCAGGACAACACCCCCAAGTGCGCCTTCTAGCCCTACCTCGTGGACAGGACGAGAGCGCTCTCCTCGCCGTTAAAGACAAACTCCCGTTCCTGGTTCTTCAGGGGACCATGGACAATCACGTTCTCGGTGACAAATTGGAGAAGTTCATGCACCACAACTTCAAGAACGTCGAATTCCACACGTGGGAGCATTGTGGACACGCCCCCTTCTTTGACAAACCGGAAGAATTCAACGAGACGACCCTCGAGTGGATCAACAAGGTCACCAAGGCAAGTTGGGTTCCTATCTTTCGTGACCGTCGCGCACGGGTCTCACGCTTGACTGGTTTAGGGATCGGCGTGAAGGAGAATCCTGCAAGGATGACGGAAATGGTTGCCGACTGGGGTCATGTGGATTTAGACTCCGTACCTGAAGCATCTTGTAATATAAATTTGATAAGATCCCTTATGATACTTCGCGGGATGGCAGGATCTTGACCATTTGTCGTCGATCGCACCGAGAATCGCTCGTGTCGGTTTGCGGAACTTTCCCCACGCGACGTCCACCAAACCGACCCACCCCCCTGGAGAACCGCCAGCTACTTTCCCCCGCCCGTACGCGGCGTTTTCGCAAGGGCACACTTGTGGGAACGACTCTCGCTTGTGAGGAGTTAAACCGTAAGTTTGTCGTTGGATCTGGAGCCAGTAGGACGTAACCCGGTCCTCTGGAAAATCCGGTGTATGTCATTTACGACCGCGTCTTTGCCGAGGAGTTCTACCAACGGTGTATTCGCTGTATACTTCAAGAAGTTCATCTCTCTCTAAGCGGGGTCCGAGCCGCCCCCGCGGCAGCACCCCTTACGTTGGTTAGCGATCCCTCTATAACCAATGGACCCCAGGAAAGCCCCCGGCTTACTGGAGTGCACAGATCCACACGGACGTAGCAATTCACTGCATCCGCATCAGCTTCTTGGAGCTCGTCCCTATCAGCGGGGGATTTCCCTGTGATGGGCCTCGTTGCTATGTCTATGAAATCGAGCTAGACCCCAGATAACAGTGTTCCCTCAGGGCCAGTCCGACCATTGCGGGATGCCTCGCGCACCCTGGAGTTCCGGTGATGAGCACCTGACCAACCACCCCACCTGTACACCAACGCCCTAGAGAAGGAATCGGAGTTGTAACAATACATGAAATTATTGAGCACTATACGACCTAAGTATTGTACAGTCCGCAGATGGTACGACAACGAGTGATAGTAAGAACAGATTTTCGAAAGGCACCTATGCTATTAGTTCCTCTGCTGGCAAACCCTCACCTTCCTACGACCCCTACCTAGAGCTCCCCGCCCAAAGACTCCATGAAATGGGCGAGGTCTAGGCCTTGGTATTCTCCTTCCGAGGGTAAGTCTCCGACACCTTGCATGATCCTCTTCGAATTGAATGGTCCGGCACTTTCCTTCTTCTCTCTCTGCTTTCCAACTGCCCGAGCCTCCTCTTCGTCCGTGGTTCGCTTGAACAGATCTAACACGAAACCGGTATCCATGGATGACAAACCAGCGTTCTGTTGGGTGACGACAGAATTTGCAATGTTCAATTTGAAACGTTGCATTCTACAACTGGCGGATCAGCCACAGATTATGTGATTGGGCTTGTGACGGCACGTACCCCATAATCTTCTCCTCCAGTGTCCCCTTCGTGATCAGCCTGTACACGTTGACGACCTTCTTCTGTCCGATCCGATGCGCTCTGTCCATCGCTTGTACGTCCTTCATGGGATTCCAGTCATGCTCCACGAATATTACGGTATCGGCGCCGGTGAGCGTCAACCCAAGCCCACCAACGTGCGTTGTGAGCAACAGACAATCGATACTGGGATCAGAATTGAACGTTTGCACGATGGCGTGTCTCTTGTTGGCCTCAGTTCCACCGTCTAGTCGCATGTAGGTCACTGAGGGCATATGCCGTTTGAACAGGTCGCGTTCAATGATGTCCAACATCTGCTTCATCTGGCAGAAGATAAGGCAACGGTGTTGAGAAAACGCCCCGCCAGTCGATTCATCCGCATCGAGGAGTTCACTCTTCCCCGTCTCTGCCGCGACGCTAGGGCCCAGCCCGATACCGCAGTCGTGAAGGAGTTGTCTGAGAGTTTAAATCGTGAGTTGACCGTAAAAAGAGCTACCCATGCTGGGGGGACCCACTTCAAAGCCAATAACTTCGGGGCGTGGTGAATGTCATTCAGTTGGTCCGCTTTGCTTTGTCCCGCCTTAACCAAGGCCTCCTGTATTGCCGGACCGTCTTCCTTTAGAACAAGAGCAGGGTGGTTGCACAACTTGCGAAGGTACTGCAGTGACTGGAAAACGTGCTGTTGTTTCTCCTTATTCTCCGACTTGACAGCCTCCTCCGCCTGCCTCTCTTGGGTCTTCGAAAAGTTGTCGTATAGGTATTTCTGAACTTCGGAGAGCTCGCAATAATAGTCCTGGATGATTTTTGGAGGCAGGTCGTGGAGTACGTCTTCCTTAAGTCGACGGAGTAGGAAGGGAAGGACCTGTTTGTGCAGAGCTTCGAGAGCGAGAGCAGCTACATCCCTTCGTCAGGTGGGGCCATCCATATGTTTTTCGGGTAAGGAAAACTCACCCGCTTCCCCGTTCTTGGATTTCCCGTCCCTGTTCGAAAGGATTGGTTTACTGAAGCGCTCGTTGAAAGAAGTTTCTGTGCCCAAAAACCCTGGCATCAGAAAGTCGAACAGACTCCACAATTCCAAAACGTTGTTCTGAATTGGCGTCCCTGAGAGTATTAGCCGATGGTGGGCCTGGATGCATTTCACGGCTTTAGTTAGCTTGGTCTTCGCATTCTTGATGATGTGACCCTCATCAAGAACGCAATAGTGCCACTTGACAGCCTGGAGATTGTGGATATCGTTGCGAACCACCTCGTAGGATGTTATCACGATGTCGTGCTTGGAGAGCTTTGGGAACAGTCGGCTACGGTCGCGGGAGTTGCCAGTGTACATGATGGGGCGCAGGTTCTCAGCGTACTTGAGAATTTCATAATACCAGTGACCAGTCAGAGTTGGTGGGCAGACGATCAATGATGGGAGGTGGATAGAGTCGGGCGATTTGGTCTCCCCGTGCTTCTTGGAACGTTCGTGGTGTTTGCTGGCTAGGATGCAGATTGATTGCAGAGTTTTCCCGAGCCCCATATCTGCGATTTACCGCGCCAGTCAGCAGACTGTCCGACGTAAAAACGTGAGAGACTGACCATCACAGAGGATGCCGTGAAGTTGGTACTTCGCCAGGAAGGCCAGCCAATTGATTCCTTCTTGCTGGTACTTGCGCAGTTCCGCCTTGATCTTTACCGGGAGTGTGTATTGTTCAACTTTGCTGCCGTCCAACAGCTGCGCCAGGAACTGACGTTCGTCGTCTCGCCTTCGTAAGAGATCTTCAGAGAAACCCGGAGGATCTGGTAAACCAGCCTGGATGATGTTGGCAGGATGTCATGAACAGCCGCAATCGTCACTCACTTCAAGAGGGACCATCTTGACCAGAGAGGCGAAGGTATTGGTGGCTGTTGACCGGATATCATCGTCAGGGTCACTCATCCTTCCCAAGATCGGGACGACCAAAAAGATGACATATGGCAATGCCTTCACGTCCAACTTTTGAACGATGTCTGGGAATCGTTTGTCAAATTCTGGCGAAAGCTGGAACGAGGCAAGAATTTTGCGTACGATAAATCAGCTCAGTCGCCCCCTGTCGGTTGTGAAGATTGGACGAATCGCCGATGAAAGGAATGACGCTCTCGACAACGACTAGCATGGCGTCCATCGTCATGATTTCACAAACGGTGGAAAAACACCTGGCTGCAGATTGTCGAATTATTGCATACCGGCTCCTGAGTGTGAGGTTGAGCATCGGGAGGAGTTCAGACAGTTTGTGCCTGAGCTCTTCGTGAAGTGTTGGAACGACGGCCTCCAATACGCTGAGCGAATCGATGACGTCTTGGCCAAGAGATGCAGCAATGAGGTTGTCGACATCTGCGACGTCGGCTGGAGAAGGGCGTTAACGATTGATCGCAATGGTCCCGGAACCTGACGCACCTGATTGACAGGCAGAGGTAAGACCGCCAGCCATCGAGTTCCACATTTTGGGAACAACGTCGAGCAGACGGGATCCAAATCTACTAGAGAGTTCAACAAATGCAAGCACAGATCCACGGCGTGTGATACGCGATTTGGTTGTGTCCCTGCTATCGGCAGTCAACGCTTTGTCTTTCTTCGCACTCTCCGCCAATGTCACAGCGGCTTTGGATCCTTGGAACGAAAGGATACCATCCAGGATCGTTGTCGTGTAGGAGAAAGTGGGGGTCTGCTCGGCGTCCTGGCACAAGAAGGTACACAAGTTCTTGACAATCTTGTCGGGTGGTTGCATGAGGTTGTGGTCGACGCAGAATTTGACGAAGGATCCGACCGCGACTGCTGATCGGGTCTGCAAATCGACGTTCTCCTCGTTCTGTTCCATAGTTAGTTCTGTTTCGACAGGGTGTCGTGATACTGACTTTGATACTATTCATGACGCCCTTGACAATGGGGCTGACCTTGTCGGGGGTGCTCTTGAAAGCAACAAATACAGCAGCGCACGCGGCAGAGACCCGGATGTCATGTTGCACTTTGACCTCCAGATAGTGGTCGATGCTCGAGACAACTTTCAACCTCTTGTCACTGATGATGCCCAACTCTCGCTTCTTCGTGCGACCCAACATATCCTTCAGCTTGTCGAACATTGGTCCAACCGCTCTCTTGCCAACTTCGATCGTGAAACATCCCTCCCTCTCTCCCGTAATATCGATCTCTGACCCCAAAGAGGGGATGGCGGTAAACGGCAGTTTACAATCCGTAGAAAATGACTGGAGGAGGTTATAGCACTCCCCATGGATCCGAGCAAGAGAAAACGCCATTTCGTGATACGCGGCTGGGGGATCCTCTTGGAGCCACACAAGTGCCGCAGTACTGAGTTCGTCGGCAAGTGGGGACATCTTGATCAACAGCGGTGCGTCTGGTGGCGTCGTCTGGTCGCACATCCGCGCCCATTCCTCAGCAATGGTCGTCGCAAGGAACTTCTGTAGCATACTTGTCGAACCAATGTAGTGCTTGAGAATAGGGCGGAACATGTCCTCAAACGGTGCTCCCTGGGGAAAATAAGCGAGTGAGTTACGGGGAAAGCGGGGATGCATACCTTAACGGGCCACAATGCAGTGACCTTGGCAAGTGCAGCGGCGGACGCGAGCCTGGCTCTCCAAACGACTTCAACCGGGACCAAGCCCATGTCCTGGGTCAACATGTTCTTGTCAATTGGGTGCCTTTCGGCAGCAGGATCTGCATCTGCTGCAGACGATGCGTGATAGAATGTTGAGGTGTCTATGGGAACACCCAAGGGTGTCATAAGCACCGCATACCACTCCAAGAGTACTTGCTGAGTAACAAGATTCTCCAGGTAGCCATAATTTGAGCTGAGAGTCTCTAACGCCGTGTTCCATGTTGCCAATGTTGCATCTCGAACATCGGACCGCTCTTCGACCACAAGGTTTTGGAATAGCAACCGCAAAAACCTCTCGGTCACCCATTCCTTAGACAACGTAGGGACAGTCATAAATGAGTGAAGAGTATTGACGACGGCCAGCCTTACGCCAGCAATGGTGTGGCGGAAGAAAGGGAATAGGGTAGGTGACAGGGCGGATAGGGGCTCACTGAAACGAGATCAGTGGAAAGTCAGGACCTCATATTGTAAACACGCACGATTCGGCCTGGTTTCCGAGAATTGCGATGACTTCATCGTATTTGACCAACTTTCCTGTAAGCGTACGTCTGGTGAATGGTGAAGTGATAGCATCAAAAAACTTTCCCTACCCAATAACTCCATGACTGCGCCGACACTGGAACTCAAATCGTCGCGCATGTCCCGCAGGCAGCTCCAAAGCACGGCCAACACTCGGCTCAGTTCTTCTGGTAGTTGGGTTACGAGATGGCCAGCGACCGGGAGCAGGCAGGATGCGGCAACAGAACGGACGTCGTCGTCTCTGTCGCCCAGTCTACGCAATGGGTTAACAATATATTTCACGGCAAACGAGACACGCGGAGGAAAAGAGCATACCCTAACACGGTTGCATCCACGACGTCCCTCAGAATCGCCCTGTTAGATGGCTCTGAATCTTCTTTCACGTCGTTCACCTGGACGAGATCACTTCTGACGGCGACCTCGTACTTTATTCCAAGGAGACCAGCGTGTCGGACCTCCCACACGTGTGTCCTCTCCCGCAGAACTCCGTCATTCCTACTCGCGCCAGGAAGAAGAAATCTAGCTGGGGCGGCGAGCGAGAAATCCTGTCGGATCATTTGTAGGAGGATGGAGTGGACATGGAGAACCGAACGTCGTGGCATATGCAACAACAAAGAAGCCAACGTCTGCGATACGGTTTCACGGACAGGAGCAACCACCTATCGGAGTTGTCAGGACTGTGCTCGTACGGTGCTGGGGGTTTGGCTCACCTGATCAGAGATGAAATCACCAAAACGATCAAGGACAGATACGCATAGCAGCTTGGCGGCCAGATTATTACACCACCTTTCGTGCACAGCATCGTTCTCTTCGGCTGTTTGACCATCTAGAGCAGGTTGAGTGGTAGTGTCTACAGTGGAGGGGGGAAACCTGCCTTTCATGCCTCCACACTTGCCTTGGAGTTTAAGGAGTTCTCGTAAACACATGGCAGCCCCGTGTCTGACCTCCCAAGCTTGACTGAACAGATCAACCTCGAGCATATTCGCAATCCCATCCCAAATCCAGGTGCCAGGTCGGACCTCGAGGGCCTTGGATTGTTTGTCACTTTTTGGGTTTACGGCGCCCCCCTTGGAGGGGTCGACCACCACCTTGTCCGAAGGGATCCCGTTGGACGCGCCATTCGTTGAAGGATCCTCAGTCTTTGTGGACGGGCGGTCGTCCTTTGCGACAAGCCGGGCTCTGCGGATCGTTGCGTCCAGCAGTGATCCAACGTGTCGACAACTGAGTACTCACTTATTTGGTTGACCAGTGGGCTGGACAGTGTATTTGGATCCAGAAGCTTGCGGAGGCGGGGCAGACACGAACGCAGCGTTCCCCGCCTTCCGTTTTCGTTTCAGGCGGTTTCTTTCTCGCGCGGAGAGGCCACTCAGGTCTTCTTCGGAGAGTTCTGGGGCAGGCGCAGAGGGGATAGGAGTTGATGAATTGGAACGATCCGTCGGTGAGACTGTGGGCGGCGAAAGCGTTGTATCTTCCTCGACTTTGACACCGTTCTCGGCCTCTATCTCTGGTTCCGCCTCTGGGGCAAGCTCCTTTTCCCAGTCCATTTCATCACCACCCAAACCATCAAGAAAATCGAGTCCGAGGCGACCCATTGCCTCCTTTCGAGCTTTCTTCACTTCGGAAGAGGTGGCAAGAATGGCGGAAGGTTTAACAAATTCCTTTCCGGAGGAAGCGAGAAGACGAGTGCCACGTTCCATCAAATCCTTGACGGAAAAGTTTGGGAACTCGGGTATGTATGGGGGATCGTCTACAGACTTCATGGGGACATCAGAAGGCCCGGATGGCTCCCACACGGGGATCAAAGAGAAGATCTGGGAGAGGGCATTGGTCGCGGCAGACCGTGTGTCATGAGATTTAGAATGAAGATATGGAAGGATCTGCATGAAAGTGAGTTTGACAGAGGAAGATCGAGACAGGGAGGAAAGACGTACGCGACCGAGAACAGCTAGGAGTTCTGACCACGCCTGTTCATCCTTGAACGCAACGTTCTGCCTGACAGTTTTTATATCTTCTTCGACGAATGCGACGTCAGTGATAACGCTCTTTACTGCGAGCTGGGCTAATTGTTTGGCAGCGGTGGATCTGACGGAGGTGGAAGAGCCGGTGTCCAGTAGGAGAAGCAGCCGGTCCAATCTATTGTCACGAGTATGAGGATTTGAAGCCGGGACGAATTGATGCGGGATTACCTTGAGGTCATCGGGGGTAATCCGGCCCGAACCGACCGAGGTTTTTTTTACGGCGGCAGAGAGGAGGGGGAATTTTCTCACGGTGGCTGGTTGGGGGCTGACCTTTTATCTTCAAACCTCTCGCGTGCGCGATCACGATCACGAGTCACAGTCACTCAAATGCTGAATGAACTCGTTCGCTCCCTCCAGTCCGGCGATTCCAGTGGACGTCCTCTCTCTTTGCGTTTTTCCGTTTTATTTGCTCACGCCCCCACAGCTCTCGACGACTTTTGCAACGCCGCCCTCGCCCTCTCCCCAGATCTGGCTGCCGGTTTTGACAGATTCATCCGAGATTGTCACAACAAACTCGCGACTGCTCACAACGTCTACTACTCCCGTAGACTCTACACCGACGCATGCATCCTCAGATCCCTCTACGACTTAACAATCCCCGCTCTTGACTCTTCAGCCGTCACGCAGGCGATAGGGCACCTCGACAAGGCCATCATCGTCGCCGGCGCTGCAGGTCCCGGTCGCCACGACCTGATCCTCGACCTAATTCAGCGCATTCAGTCGGAACACATGCCCCTACTGCGACCGTCACCTCCCTCTGACGTGTCATTATCAACCACAGCGCCATCTACTCCTGCGCCTGTTGCCGCCGCTCGGCAGCAAGTTCCGCGGTTCAGCGCCCCGCCCTCTCTAGCTTCCTTTCAGCGCTCCATCGCTTCTCGTCCATTTATTGTGCCCGCTCACGCAGCCGACTGGCCAGCGCTGAACGAACACCCGTGGCATTCTACCCATTACTTACGGACAGTATCTGGCCCCGGACGCGTCGTTCCTGTTGAAGTCGGGAGCGACTACCGGACCGACGATTGGTCTCAGGAAATCATGCGATGGGACGACTTCCTGACGTCACTCACCCAGCCATCTGGCAAGGCGTTGTACCTGGCCCAACATAGTCTCTTCCTTCAGTTCCCGAACATGCGGGAGGACGTGATCGTCCCCGACTACGTATATTCGTGTCCGAACTCCTCAGACTCCTTCCCAGGCTACAAGCCCCCGACAAACGATGAACAGCTCGTCCTCAATGCTTGGCTAGGACCGAAAGGAACGGTATCTCCGGCGCATGTGGCAAGTAATCTCTACGTTGATCGATCACAATCCCGACTCAAGTAAGTGCTACGCCCCAAAGGACCCGTACAACAATTGTTACGGTTTGTTTGATTGCCTTCATCTTCATTCACGATCTAACTGAGAGCATCAAGTTCAAGTTGTCGGCCGTAAGACCGTGTGGCTTGCACCACCTTGGGTATCGTCCGCATTATACACCGTTTCCAAACGCAACCCATCAATGAACAAGCAAGTTCCCCAATTATCCAATACCTCCCAAATAGACGTCTTCGCCGCCGGTCCGTCGGACGAATTTCCCCGGTTTTGGGAGGAGGTTGTACCGGAGGCTATGACAGCGACGCTTGAGCCAGGAGATTTACTTTTCTTTCCTCCTGGCTGGTGGCACGCGTTTCGGAGCGAGGATGTGAGCTTTTCCGTCTCCATGTGGTGGTGATGTTCAGCGGGGAGCCGCACGTGCCGTCGATCGATGTCATCTTTGGTGTTTCCCGCAACGTTCGAGTTTTCGCACTGTTCGATAATCTTCCGTTCTTTCCTATCTTTTCCGCCTTCTGTATGTTAGACAGGTTCATCCGCCCATCAGTCGAGGAAATAAAGTTGGTTTCTCTGTTGCTCGGTTCCCTCGTGATTGTGTCTGATGTTCTGTGATCCAGTGATGTCCATGCACGACTCTTCAAATCGACCTTGACACTGTCCAAGCTGAAGGATGCAGTCATTGGCGGCAGGCTACTAAAACCATCAGATGACCCTATCGGTGTGGTAGGCCGGAGCATGATATGGAGGGTGTGTCAGACCACTTCGTCTGGTACATCGTTCACTCATCCGATTGCGAGGAAAGCTCCTTCTGTGCGAAAACGAACCTTTGAAACCACCTGCACAAGATACCCCTACACTGTCCCTTGAGTTTTGGCAAGGCTCACGGAAGGCATACGTCGAGGCGCTCTTGGATAACATGCAAGCGCCAGATGGAAGTTATCTCGAAGGTCTCATCGTCCCTGGTGCGGAATCACCTCTGAAGCCCAACCAAACACCCGTAAAGAATTTGGACAAAAACAATCCCCTGAGCCTAGACACCGAGGTACGTCAGCTGTAGATAATCTATCATGCCAATTGACTGTGGCTTCCGAAGAATCCCTGGACCGCTTGGTTCGCTTCTGTGGACCTTCGAAAAACTATTCTGCAAGACGTCGAGCGCACGTACGTCCGCAATTTATTTCCAGTTCCTCTCCTTGAACTGTTTCAGGTTTCCGGACGTGGGGTATTTCCGGGATCCAGAAGTTCAATCGGACCTCACAAATATCCTCTTCATCTATTCCCTCCAGAATCCTGCCCTCGGATATCGCCAAGGAATGCATGAATTACTGGCGCTCCTTTACTACGCGTGTGACTTCGACTCCATTTCCGAAGAACAGAGAGCACGTCTCAAAAATCGCGAACTGGGAGACCTCTTATCGCGGGCCTGGGTTACTGCGGACGCGTACACACTCTTCCTCGCGGTCATGCGCGGGGTTGGGCGCTGGTATGAATGGAGAGAGCCCACAGAATATTTACGGAAAGGGGTGCCACCCCCCAACCCAGGGCCAGTTGATATCCAGCCCTATGTGGCCCCAATCGTGGAAGCCTGTAACCGCATACAGTCTACCTACCTGAAAAGCGTTGACCCAGATCTGTGGAAGCACCTCCAAGCATCCGGCGTAGAGGCCCAGATATACGGGATGTGAGTACGTTTCCGCGCAGTTCATCTCGTGATTCACCCCGCGTTTGCAGCCGCTGGCTTCGCCTCCTCTTCACGCGGGAGTTTGGAATTCCTGATGCACTTCTTTTGTGGGATGGCCTCTTCGCCTGTGATCCTACCTTGGAGCTCGCGAAGTGGATCTGCGTCGCGATGCTCATACGCGTCAGGAACCAGCGTTGGTCTCTTCGTTTATGCGCCATGTTCACATCTGATGGGTCCCCCAGTTATCCCTTCCGACTACAGCACTCAGCTCACCTTGCTTCTCCGTTACCCTCCCCCTCCTGTCCACCAGCTCGCCAGCTCGACCGCAAACGAGCAACCGTTTACTACGCACCATACCACGCTCCTCTTACGACAAGCGTTGTCGTTGCAGATTGCGCCGACAGTGGCAACCGGTGCCTCTGTGGTTTATGAAAACCGGAATTTACTGAACATCGCTTCAGAGGTTCCAGAGCCACCCCCACCTCCGATGAAGCGTAGGGCTGAGCAAGGACGGACAACCGTGATAAACGATGGACCTTTACGGATGTTACAGCGACCAATGCACGCTCGCTACGGGTCCTCTAGCTCGCTGGGACTCCCTGATATCGCGAAGAACATCTTCGACCGGAGCGAAAGTTTGGGAATTAACCGCACGGTCATGAATGCGGTCTCAGAGATCAAGGTAATGATCAAATATACGAGGTGTGGAACCACCCTAATTTAGCCGTTGCTTCCAGCGAAACTTGCCCGATCTATCCGCCTCCTTCAACCCATCGCAGTACCAACCGACTTCGTTCCAATTGCTCGATGGAAAACCTCCGGAACAACAATCCCCATGGGAGACACGTTCGCGGTTTGAGGTTGAGAAGGAGGTGGCTGAGTTGAAGAAGTTGCAGCGAAAAATTGGGGATTCGCTTGAGTGGATCCTTGAAACAATTTCTCAGGAAGACGAAGGGGAATCGGTGGCCCTTAGGAAACGACAAGCCCTCGAATCCTTGGCATATGCCAAAAGTATTCTCAAAGGGTCTATCCAAACCGTTGATGACACCAGATTGTTCGATAAAAGGACACTCAAGGCACGAATAGAAGCTCAGGAAGGGGTTACAACGACTGGCCAAGGCTCGCCCCACGTTTCTGGGTACCCCCCTTCGCCTGGCAGCCCGCCGACTGCTGGGCTTGAAGCCCGAAGGATCATGACAACGAAGAATGATAATCCAGAGCGCCGGCGTAGTTTGGGACATTCATCGTCTAGCCCTTCGCTAACCGACTTTTCTACCCGACTGTCTCCAGCTTTACCCCGTACGCCGTGGACCCACCTTCACGACCAAACAGTGAACACGCATTCGTCCGCCGGATCCACCCCACCCAAGCCGCAGCAGCGCTCCGCTTCGCCTTCTTCTCGGCCGACACAGACCGAGACATCGGCGAAACCACCGATTCAGCATGATCCATTGGGTGTATTGTAATTGCGTGTTTGTAAGGAAGTGGTACATATCTGCGAGTGTTGCCGGACGGCATTTGGATTTATTATTTATTATACATGTGATACTATTCGCTGGGCGAAGTCGGACCGGAGCGGAAGCACAACTGATCGCCAATTGCCCGCACCTCCTCCCCTTACTACCAATTTCCCATTGCTCCACCCCCGCCTTCAACTACCTTCAGCTGGGTGTCGAAGGATGTTGAGAAAAACTCTTCCAGGTGCTTTGAGATCAGCAAAACGGAACTTCAGCAGCTCTGCTCCTGTACGCCTCCTTGCCGGAACTGGGTCTGTCAAGGCTCAGACGGTGAAGGTGTGGTCGATTTTTTATACATAGTTCACCACAGAGGACACCTCAGCTAATCTCTAGTCATGTAGTCCTGGGAAAGTGGCAAGTACCCCCTGATTGAACACGAATACGATGCCATTGTCGTGTACGTTTCACGGTCTCGTGGTTTATGTCCCCAACTGACGCGTTTCGTAGCGGTGCTGGGGGCGCGGGTCTTCGAGCTGCCTTTGGTTTGGCAGAGGCCGGTTTCAACACGGCGTGCATCACTAAATTGTTCCCCACTCGGAGTCACACCGTGGCTGCCCAGGTGAGCTACATACATCCGTCTACGCACTTTTGGTGACCTAAACACGCACAGGGTGGAATCAACGCTGCACTCGGTGTGAGTCCTTTGGAGAACACAGTTTCAATACCTGACGTGTGTTGCATCCCGTTAGAACATGACCGAAGACGATTGGAGATGGCACATGTACGACACGGTGAGCAGCAGCTCTCTACCACTGCTTCACAAACTTATCAAGTTCCTTCGAAAATAGGTCAAAGGTTCTGACTGGCTTGGTGACCAAGACGCTATCCATTACATGTGTCGTGAAGCTCCAGACACTGTTGTTGAGGTTGGTCGTCAAATTTGCGTGCGTCTCTGCATCGCTTACAGGGGGTGTGCAGCTGGAACACTTTGGCGTGCCGTTCTCTCGTACTGGTGACGGCAAGATCTACCAACGGGCGTTTGGTGGCCAATCCCTCAAGTTTGGAAAAGGTGGTCAGGCCTACCGTTGCGCTGCTGCAGCAGACCGAACAGGACATGCCATTCTACACACACTCTATGGACAATCTCTCAGGCACAACACCAACTTCTTCATTGAATACTTTGCCCTCGACCTTATCATGCAAGACGGCGAGTGTGTCGGTGTCATTGCCCTGAACATGGAAGACGGAACCCTCCACCGTTTCCGTGCTCACAAGACTGTTTTGGCCACTGGGGGTTATGGTCGCACTTACTTCAGTTGCACAAGTGCACACACCTGCTCTGGAGATGGTAACGCCATGGTTGCACGTGCTGGTTTGCCACTACAAGATCTGGAGTTCGTCCAGTTCCACCCGACTGGCATCTACGGAGCGGGATGTCTCATCACCGAAGGTGAGTTCCGTTTGTCCATCGATACGGGTGCCTTCCTCACCCCCATTTTAGGTTCACGTGGTGAAGGGGGGTACCTTTTGAACTCTGAAGGGGAGCGTTTCATGGAACGTTATGCCCCCACTGCCAAAGATCTGGCTTCTCGTGATGTCGTCTCCCGCAGTATGACCATCGAAATCCGCGAAGGCCGTGGTGTCGGTCCCGAGAAGGATCACATCCTCTTGCAACTCAGCCATCTCCCCCCGGAGATCTTGCACGAACGTCTCCCTGGTATCTCGGAGACCGCCGCCATCTTTGCTGGTGTCGATGTGACAAAGGAACCGATCCCCGTGCTGCCCACCGTACACTATAACAGTAAGTTCCGTAACGCCCACCTGTCACCCTTTACTGACTAGCCCTAGTGGGTGGTATTCCAACCAAGTACACGGGTGAGGTTTTGACCATCGACGAGAACGGGAAAGACAAGGTTGTCCCTGGGCTCTACGCTGCGGGAGAGGCTGCTTGCGTGTCTGTCCATGGAGCCAACCGTCTCGGAGCCAACTCCCTCCTTGATATCGTTGTATTCGGTCGTGCCTGCGCCAACCACATCAAAGAGAAATTGACACCTGGAAAACCTCACAAAAAGATTCCCGAAGAAGCCGGCATTGAAAGTATCGAATTCCTCGATCAGATCAGGAACTCTGATGGCCCACTTCACACCTCTGAGATCCGCTTAAAGATGCAGAAGGCCATGCAGGCCGATGCTGCCGTGTTCAGGTAACCTTGGCTGTCATTCATTCGGTACATCCCAGGGCTAATGGGAATGCTGAACAGGACTCAAGAGTCGCTGGACGAGGGTGTTAAGAACCTCAGAGAAATCTACAACACATTCCCCCAGGTTGGGATCAAGGACAGGAGCATGATTTGGAACTCGTATGTGGTGTCCAAGTGCACCAGAGAGCAATTACTGACGGCCGCCGCTAGTGACCTTGTTGAAACATTTGAACTTCGTAACCTCCTCCAGTGCGCCGTCCAGACTATCACCTCTGCGGCTGCTCGTAAGGAGTCTCGTGGTGCCCACGCTCGTGAAGACTTCCCAGACGTAGGTTCATTCGTTTGTCGATGTGATATCGTCTAACAGGTTCATAGCGTGACGACGACAACTGGATGAAGCACACCTTGTCCTTCCAGAAGGACGTCAACTCACCGGATGTCGAACTCACGTACCGTGGCGTCATCGACACGACATTGGATGAGAACGAATGCAAGCCTGTTCCACCGTTCAAGCGTGTGTACTAGACACTTGAGCGGGGCGCAGTCGCGTGTTTTTATAATGATATAAAAAGTTTTAAAACTTCCATCAGCGCGCGTGATCATCGTGTGTGTGTGTGATATGGGGTAGCTGTTATTCTAGCGACTACGCGGTTGGTTTTCACGACGGGAGTGACGAACCCTCAAGTAGGCATGCCGCGCTTGCGAGCTGTCGTCGGACATCTTGGTGATCCACGTCGTGGGCTGGAAACAAGCGTAAGCGATGGCCAGACAAATCAAACCAACTTACAATCTTCCACTTCTCCCCATCGTTGAATTTGACTCGCGACTTCGACCGCACTCGCCAACGCAGCTTCCTCCACCGTGATCTTCTCGAGTACTAGTGCAAGACCGATCAGGAAGGACTTTGACGAATAAGTCGCCCGCTCCAGTGCTTCGTGACGTGTCAGCAAGGTTCGAGGGGCGGAAAGGGTGTAACCGTACCGGCCATTTGCCAGGGGTCAAGTTTGGACATCACACGGTCTAATTTAGCAAAAGTCTCCGCTGGTTGTGGTGTCGAGAAGATGGAATCGAAGGTGTGGATTTCGACTTTGAACGTTCCTCGAGCCCAGCTGAGGATCGGGTCCCAGTGTTTCTTCTGCAATTCCACCAACGCGTCAGGGTACTCTTGATGGAAGCTACGGAGTAGGACATTGGTTCACATTGCGTAGGATGATAGGTGGAAGCATACCAGATGGTGTCTGTGTCTAGATATTTTAGCAAAGCCTCCCTGACTTGGGCGCGAGTCGACTCGTCGTGCATGGCATCGATCGCCCTCGAAACCAATGAGGTCTAACCCGAAAATTTGTTATGGGGCAAGAGTTGTTCGACGAGCCTGCACACTTACCAGGGGTAATGCATGAGTTTTCAGGATCTTGTCCTGATTTTCCCACTCCGTAGCCACCACTGTCGCCAGAATTCGCTTGTTCTGGGGCAGGTGAAGCTTATTCCCTGACGGCGTTTTCAGTGGACGGTTGTCAAGCGTAACTACGAGCCCGTTTTGGATCCTCTCGACATCCACGGTTTTCCAGAACCGCTTCAGCGATATTTCCGCCCCTACAAACTTGGGTCAGTCCGGGAAGCGGCGAGTGACAAGATGGCACACACTGTTTGTTTCAGTCACCGCTGGGCCATCCTGGGCGGACGTTTGTAACCGACGACCCAATCCTGGCGCCCGTTGCCTCCAGTGCGGTGGCCGGGCTGAACGAACCGACGTAAGGATACAGGAGAGGCGGTTGTTGGTCAACATGAATACGCGCCTTGCGACCCGATCAACCTCGGACTTGGACGGAACCTGTTCCGCTCAATATGATCGGGCTTGCCCGTTGTGTATGCAAAGTGTCTACATTGAACAGATATGTACCCGACGCCCTAACTCGTACAGATAAGTGGTGAGCCGTGGTGCGCTTTACCAAGTTTGTCGGAAGTTTTTTGGGAACACCTGTCGAACATTTAGGTTAATCCTCGTTGTCCTGACATATCGGCCGTATGGTTCCCAGTCTCCCTCGTCCACGTCTAGGGCTAGATGCGGTGGGGTTGCGCCTTCCAGGATTCTTGGGATGCCTTAGGTTTTTTTTTTCAGCTTCGGGCGACCCAAGGTGAGGTACATGCACTTACCATGGTATGCTCTCCTGCATTCAGGGCCGGACATGATCACGACATCACCGGAACGAAGGAGGATGGGGATGGGTTCTACGTCACGGGTTGGCCCACCGAGCAAGAAGATCGCGGCACTTCCGATACTGTGGTGATCAGTGGTCGGTGTGAAAAGTGGTAACAGGGCGGGAATCCTTACGATACGGAGACCAGAGGGGTGGTAGCGCAGATCTCTGACCGGTCGACGTGGGCCATGAGTGTATCCTGGTGGTGGGGCTTAGTATTTTATTCTCAAGGTGACTACGTTGTACGAGAGACCTTTTCCTGGTAGTAGTTTACGATCCCGGCATCCGGTTCTGTGAGACGGGATGAGTGTGGATCGCTGGGGACTGGGGGAAGAATCAGTACCATACGTCTCAGACCAAGCCTTCCAATCCTCCGTGTCGTCCTCGAGGTGCAGATCTCCGAAAACATGCCTCCAATCGACCGCACGTACGATGGATTGGCACAGGGACTTGACCTCCGGTGCGACGTCGATTTTTCCCCGGGTAAAGTCGTACTGCTTAGTCCCCCAGTGATAGAACCACCCGATATTTGCCCATCGTAGTTTTGGAAGGAGTTTTGAGGGTGAGGTCGCTGCAGCCGTAGGTGAAGGGGCCATGGGTGGTTGAGCAGCAGCGCCCAGCGCCAAACTCCCGATGTTATCCTTCGACGCCGCTTCATTGAATATCAACTGCCTCGGGCCAGAGGCCGAGGACACGTAGGCTGACAAGTTTATGCCAGGTGTGGAGGCTTTTGGTTGAACATCCGGGACATCGAAACTCGGGTCTGTTGACCTCAAGTGGGCATTCCACAACCCTTCCTCAGGCAAAACGTAGTGGGTGTCTAGGTTGGTTTCGTTAGGATATCGTGCGTGATCCTTGAGAGACCACCGCACAAGGTCCCTTTGCTGATTGTGAGAGAGCAGGTTTGGGAGATAAACGAAGCCAGGGTGGGAGTTGAACACGTATGCGGATTTGGGAAGGCTACCGTCGAGCTGGACGTCAATGGACTCGTAGGAAAGAGCGACTGGGTTGCCCCTCCACACCCCGTTCAGGATCTCGTCTGACCGGGTTGGGTCCAAGAGGGCGAGGTCCAGGACATCAGAGAGATCTGGCGGTGGGAATCGGGTCTTGAACCTCTTTTCTGCTGCTCTGAACGGCGGCCAGTCTGCACCGACTTGCTCTGGTGGTCTGTTGCGGAGCGATTTTTCGTACAGTTTTTTCGCTTTTTTGTGGACCTTGTCGTCGGAGGCGGATGCGGACATTCGGGACGCGGCTTCCACTCTCGGCTCGGACGTCCCCAACCGCGTCATAGCTTCACTCTCTACCTTTCGCTTTCATGTCTCTATGGCTGCTCCGTCGCGGACAGTCTACTATTCTCAACCAATCTTATAACCGTATAATTCGCCTTCCCCCTCCCGTACTACTTCGCGCTGCCCGCTACCAGAGCACAAAGCCTGTCGACAACTCCCCATCGCCAAAGTCCACATCTCTATCGGAACCGAAGCCTCCCGCTCTTTCCAGGGCCTGGTCAAAGGTAAAACATGAAGCATCCCACTATTGGAACGGTTCAAAACTTCTTGCGAAAGAAGTCAGGATCGCTTCCCGGCTCCAGTGGAAGCTACTTCATGGGGACTCGTTGACCAGGCGTGAACGTCGTCAGCTCAAACGCACGACCACGGACATTCTGCGGCTCATCCCGTTTGCTGTGTTCATCATCGTACCGTTCATGGAGCTGTTGCTTCCCGTAGCACTCAAACTCTTCCCCAACATGCTGCCATCGACTTTTGAGGACAAGTTTGCCGCCGTGAGTTTGACCCATGACACCATGTCCAGCATCGTCCTGACTCCCTTCGGCTTTAGGAGGAAAAAGAACGCAAACTCCTCCGTGTTAGGCTTGAAATGGCCAAGTTCTTGCAAGAAACCCTTCGGGAATCCGGTTTGAAGGCGAATGCACACATTGTCGATAGTGATGCCTTCAAGGAGTTCTTCCGGAAGGTCAGATCCACCGGAGAATCACCCTCCGCCGCGGACGTCACAAGTGTGGCGCGTTTATTCGACGACGACCTGACCCTGGACAACCTTTCCCGTCCACAACTTGTGTCAATGTGCCGGTACATGGGGATCAATGCTTTCGGGACCGACAACTTCCTCCGGGGGGCTATTCGCACCCAACTTCTCCAACTCCGTCGGGACGATCAACTTATTGCCAGCGAGGGCATAGACGAGTTGTCCACCTCCGAACTCCAAGCGGCATGCCAAGCGAGGGGCATCCGTGTCAGCGGTGTCTCTCCTGCACGCCTTAGAGAGGAGTTTTCTACCTGGATTGATCTACACCTGCATAATAGGGTATCTGGCGTTCTCTTAATTCTCGGAAGGGCCTTTGACTTCGATCGCAAACCTCTTGGTGATGAAGACGGAAAAACCGGCGTTATCAGGAGCTTGGAGAGTGTCCTCAGCGGCTTGCCGGATAACTTGGTCAGCCTCCGGTCATGCTCTGTGGGAAACAGCTGACAGATTTACCTCCATCTAGCTGAACGAAGCCGAACTGGAAGTCGATTCTGATAATGCCTCGTACAAGCAGAAGTTGGAGGTCTTGCAACAACAGGAGGAGCTCATTGAGGATGAACAGGAGCAGGAGCAAAGAGAGGAGGATGCCCGTCGTGCCAAGAAGGAAGAGGAGGCTCGCTTGGCCGAATCACTCCTTCCAGATTCTGAGGTTCGTCGATCGGAAACCCTGCGAGGTGTTCAGATACTAACTAATCTCCAGCTACATCCGGAGAAGATAGAGTTAGAAGACGCTCGCATGACAGCGGAACAGTTGAAAGAGTTGGCAGAAGCCCTTTCGGTCGTGTCTGCTCAATCCAGTGTGCTCAAGGAGCGTGATGAATTGCGGGCCCTCATGGAGGAAAACCTTGCCGCTGATGAGGTGTGCATTATCGAAGCGCAACCCGTTTTATTAGTACTCAACATCCAAACAAGGACCCCAAGTCACCTTCCGGTGCTTTGACCAAGAGGATCCGGTCGATGCTGACCAAGATCGATGCTCAGTTGCAAGATTACGAGTCTCGTGTCGGAAACTCGCTTCAGATGATTTCCGTAGACTCACAGGGTCGTATCTCTGTCGAGGATTTGGAAAAGGCACTCGCGGTCATCAAGCACAAGCCGGACGAAGAGGTGGGGCACCTGGTTATTGAGAAACTCGATGCGGACAAGGATGGTTTCGTGGAATTGGATCATTTACTTGAACTGGTCAAGGAGGAAGGACTTGGTGAGTACTCCCTGATTTCAGTCGACCTTTAATTAATTCTCGCGTAGGGGTCGTCGTTGACGACGAAGCCAAGACCTTGCTCGGGCAAGGGAAGGAGATCAAGTGCATGAAGCCGCGTAAGGAAGATATCATCCAGGAGTAGACCTTTAAGTACTTCGATGTAAGGCGGCCAAACCCCCGACTCATGTGATCTCGAGACGCCAGACCAGCTTGCGAGGCTCGTCGGCTCGACGGCTGGGTGTGATCGCACATCAGTCGGCGAATATTATAACACGCTGTCTCGTACGCATTAAATGCCGTTCCCTGCCCGACCAGCTCAATCGTCGTCCATGACTGAACCCCTGTGTTTCCGTCAGCCTTTCAAAGGGTTGTACATCCTGCAGAGAGCGCTGAGCACCCTCGTTCTCGTCCCGTACTGGACGATCAAATACTGTCGTGCTTCGTCTCGGCCGCGGCGAACATGGACCCTAAGCGAGACCGTGTGCGTTATGGCGCTGCGAAGGATGATGCGGATTAACGAAGTCACCGGAATCATGTTGGAATGTACTGACAAGACGGAGGAGGTGGATGACAGGTCGCTACGGGAGACGAGCTTCGTATGGCTACCCCCCCTTGAGGACCCTCTAGTCGAGGGAGCGGCAAAGAGCGAGGACGTCAAGCCCACTAGAATTCCGGGGTATGTATGGCCACAGGGGGCCAGTCTTGCCGCAAGCCATGGTTATGTTGGGTATTGGGCAAGTTGTTTACAATCCACCTCTGCACCAGCGAACTGAGGAATGACAGATCCACGGAGGTGCATACAGGTTAGTTATGTAGGTGTCCCACCGTGAAATGCGCGGCACTAGACAATAGTTCAGGATGGGGAATGGGACAGAAAATTTTGGTGCATTCGGTAGGTTGCATGGTATTTGCCTCGCGCAGTTGTCTCACGCAGGGCATGCATAGGAATTCCGAGGTTCATCAGCAAGGTCCGTTGTCGACGCCTGATACTTGGATCCCGTTTGACGCGGATCCCACTTAGCATACAAGAATTAAATCCGGTCTCTGTAAGTACTCGTGGAGTTCGTTGGCCGGGCTGGACTATTGACAGGTAAAATTCAGCGGTGGATTACAGACTGAGCGGGGAAGCCTGCCACCCTGCTCAACTGCTAGATGCCTTGGCCGGCTATGCGTACCTCGTGAAAGGCTGTGATATTTCGCCCGAACGCATCCTCATCATCGCCGATTGTGCAGGGAGTAGGTAATATGCACTATGCAGCGGAGAACGTACCGGATAACGTCTTGCTGCCTTTAGCCCACCTAACCTTGATGCTCCTGCGTTACTTGAAGGACGAATCCATATTCAAAATGCCTGCTGGAATCATGCTATTTTCAGTGAGTGATATTTTTAGGTCTCCCTTTCCGAGAGTATCGCCTGACCTGCCAACAGCCTTGGGTGGATTTTGGTGAGCTGACAGGCTTGATTTTCCTGCCTGCCTCTGTTGACTTGCGGTGATCGGGCGCAGCGTACGAAGCCGTGAACGGGAACTCGGACCACCCGAACTCATCGTCTGACGTTCTGTGTGCATCGGGGTGGTTTCCACAGCAAGTTCTTCCCCGTGGAGCAGACGAGGCGATGTTATCTACGGCGTACTTTTCACCGAATCGGGCCCTTGGGGAGACGTTCGTAGACTACCCAAAGACTTTCATCTCTCTGGGAGGGGCTGAGGCGTTCGTTGAGGAGGCACGCGAGCTGGCAGAAAAGATGGAAGGAAACGGGGTTGATGTAACGATGGACGTGCAGGTGGGTGCGACCCGGGAGAGATCATCCTCGTGGCTGATCTTGTCCCTATTTACGTCTCTCTAGGCGGATGCCGTGCACGACTTTTTGGCGTTCCCAGAGGTGTTTCCGAGCCAGAGGGCGCGAGAGGGATTAAAGAAGGCTGTCGTCGGTTGGGTGGAATCTCTACCGGATGTGTAGAATACTTTTTTGTCCGAAGCCCAGGACTTCTCTTGGCTGATCGGCTTATATACGATCAGAAATCCCGAGGGGTGTTGCCGCAGCCAGCGCGTTCTCCTCCCTCCTCGCCTCCCACCATGTCCAGCCACGACTACTACAACCAGAACAAAGCCCACGACCAGTACTATCCGCCCCAAGGTATTTTTCACCCGTCTTCCGCACAATCTTCGGCTGCGTAACGTTCCGCTCCGAACAGGCCCTCCCCCCGGAGGCAACGGTCAACACTATGGCGGGCAGGGTGGATACTATCCTCAGCAACCTCCGCAGGCGTATCAGCAGGGAGGTTACCCCCAACAGGGTGGTTATGCTCCCCAGCCTGCACCACAGGTAGTCTACGTGTATGTCCTTCCATTTCTGTCGTATCAGGATCGACCATGGCTGATGACCGCTCTTGTGATGCGCAGTCAACAGAAGAAAGATAACGACTCGGGATGCGTGGCATGCTTGGCGGCAGCGTTGTGTTGTTGCTGTCTCGGAGGTACGCCAAGGCATTCTTTCTTCTCTTTTCTCCCGACTTACGGTTCACATTTCGGGCAGAGGTGTGCTGTTGACGAACGGCGGCGTTGTGCCTCTGTCTTTGCTTCTCGGATGGGCGGGAATACTTTATTCTATTCTACAGCCTACATTACCCAGGACGTATTTCTCTATCTTGTCTGCTTGCTTGCTAAATATGTGTCGTCTGAATTTCTTGACCGAGGGGGAGGTGATAGTAGCGCCGTGATGGCGGACCTATTGCTTCCGATGTCGAGCGGCAGATGCTTAGCGTCAGAAGTGTGCCAGAGCAGCAGGGAACGATTATTTCCCCAGACAGTGGGTCAAGGATGGCTTAACCCGGTACAATGTCTCGAGCGTAGTATAAATAACCCCCCCCCTCCCCAAGCCAGGTCCCGTCCTACTCCCTCCCCAAAGTCCACAATCCTCCACGATGCCACTCGGCCTCCTCACCAGGTTCAACACCACCAATTCCCAGTCATCCTCCGAATCAACCCTCGTCTGGTACTTCGTCTCTTGCACAGTGCCACTGCTTTGAGACAAGATCCTAACCCCCCACCTTCTCTCACAGCCCAGGTTACCCAATCGAGCTCTTCCCAGGCTACACGAACCCCGAGGGTCTATCGGTAATCCTGTCCGTCTTCGCCGACGATGAAGCCGAGGTCCGGACCCAGCGTGGCGAACTCTACATGGCCATGAGAGGGAAACGCCGGAAAACTCTATACGACTGTTACGGCTTCCCCATCGTCAATATCCGGCGAAAACGGGGTCCACTACTGGGAGAATACGAGGTACGGTCCTCTCTCCCGGTCCCTGCGCCCAGCCCAGGGTAAACCCGCATCCCCCAGGTGTTTGATGGCGAAGGCTCATCGGACCTTCTGCTGACAATAAGCGCCAAACTCTCTTGGGGTGGTTCCAAGATGACTGTGTCGATGACCAACTGGAATAAAGAACACATCCAACTGAGGGTCAGAGGAAACCTCGTGGACCGCCACCGCAAAGTTTTGTTCGACGATGTCGAAGTCGGGCGGATACACGCCGCCGGTCCCAAGAACACCAAGTCCGCCAACAGAGAATCCTATACCATCTCCACTGCTGCGTACGGTGCGTCGTTTCCCCGCTCCATCCGCGTCCCTCAATCGTTGTTGACCCCACTTTTTTAGTCGATATCGTGCTCATGGTTGTTATCTCACTGTGCCTGAACGACGGGTCTTACGAGGATTGAGGTTGTAAGGCGCTGACGTATCGCTTTCGACGTTCTCGTGACATTGGTACCATAGACATCATGGACACTCACTTACTCTATTACCTGTATGCGCCCCGTTATATTTCTGTATTAGTACACGGTCATGTTTGCTCCACGCGGGGCAGTAATTCGGAGCTGTGCATCTCGATTTCTGACTACAAATAAACTTGGTACATCTCAACGAGCACCGTACAGTACACACTGGGCAAAGGCCATACATATCGTCGTGACTCCTTTTGTTACGCGGAAAGCTGTAACCAGTTGGTCATTCATCGCATCCTAGAGTCTTCGCTGGGTGAACTTACCGAAACGTGACCGCAAAGTCGATGATCCGGATTGATAGAACTTACGTCTCCCTCACGAATGGAAGAGCGGTGGCTACCAAAGCCTAGCCGTACCGCTGTTTCATCACCGCCTCCTCCCCCCACACCCCGAACCACACCACTCGACGCGCCCTCGAGGGATGTGGTTCCTGCTTGCAGGAACCGACGAACGAGTCAGATATCGTCGCCATCGTCGTAGAACTCATCTTCGTCGTCGTCGACTGTCTGCAGTGTTTGCAGGTCGAGCTTGTATCTGAGTAAGCCCCCGATGCCACCGAAACCCTTGACGAATTGAGCACCCTCTTGCGACCGGTTCGTCACGAACTCCAGGTTGGCGCCAAAGTCCTTGTACTTCTCAGCGAACCACTCCAACAGCGAGGCCGGTTCTTCCGCCTGTTCCATTTCTTGGCTAGTTGACTTGTCCGTGAACTTCTCCCGGTCCTTCTCTTGATCCTTGTTCGCGTAGACGATGATCTCCTCTGCAGACGAAATACCCTTCGTCAGTGTTCCCTGTAAGACGTTGGTCTGCCGCACCTCCAGCCGCGTTGCGAAGGATGTATCGTGTGATGTCTAGGTTTTCCCAGACGATTAACGTCTCGACCGCACCGAGCTCGAGAGCCTTGAGTGTGTCCTCGATACCAAAACAGTATCTACCTGTGTCTTGGCTGATTTCATCGAAGTACTTCTGGATCAACTTCTTTTCTTGAACGAACTTGACGTTCGCGAGAGATTCCGCGGCAAGCTCAATGGCCTGATGTCATCACCTCTCATGAGCGGGTATTGTCTAGCTGAGTAAATGGAAGGTCTCACCTGGTTAAAGCCGTTTTCCCCTCCATAACTAACATCGACCACCTTGATAACCTTGGCGGCCAGACGTTGGTCAAACATGTCGCTCATGCTCAGCTCCGTCTTGAAGTCTGCGCTCCCGGCAAGCACCAACCCCGTCACGTTCACTTTATCCGTGGTAATGAAGTGCTGTACGGCCAGTTCGGCAACCTTGCGCACATAGTTGTGTCTCTTTTCGTCGCGGAGGCGGGCGAAACGCAAAGCGGACTGACCACCGCGACCGTGTTTCTTTGGGAGGTCGACAGTGAACTTGTGAATGACTTCGCGGGTGTTGCCCGCGACTGTTCCGAAGAGGGTGCCGTTTCCGTCCATGACGATGAACCCGAATTTGGAGTCAGATTCGAGCAACTCCTGCAGAGCCTCTGTGTGGAATTTGTTGTCGCACAGGTAGAGTGACCTGGAGATTGGTGAAAATTGGGATATAGATAACAAAACTCGGACGGCTCACGTATTGATGGGTTTATGCGGTTCAAAATCGAAGGAGACCTTCTTTTCCTTGCCTTCGTCGGTCAAGATCGTCCCGACGAACAAGACCAGGCCGTTTGGTGGAACACGATTGTACAGTTTCAGCCTCTGTTGGGTGCTGGTGATCGCGGCCAACACGGACAATCGATTGACTCGGGACTTTATGTTAGACGCAGTGCCGTATTCCTGCGTCAACATGGCAGAGACACGGGAGATTTGGTCCTAGGGATTAAAGATGGGAGTGTCAGCAACCAAGGGCCTGGAAACACCGCACTTTTTTTTTTGACATACCTTTGGAGGGACGATGAGACTAATCATAGAGGTCCCGGCTCTAAAAAGGGACCAGCATCAGAGGTCCATGTTCAACGAGATAGGGGCGACGGTGAACGGCACCCTCTGGCAGCGTCGAGGCTTTTGATCAGCTTCTTGACCTTCCACATCTGAATGTTTTGTTCTGCGATATCTTGCGGTTGACTCATAGTGACGATAGCTCAAAGTCGAATCTGCGGCTGTATCGTAGAAGTTCCTGGCCGCCCTCGGCTGAACTTGAGGATGACGATGAAGAGAGGGAGAGGATGGGAGGGAAAAAGTTTAAATCCCTTACCCTTTTCGGTATCTCCTACCTCGACTCATGATCCATCATGCCGACGGCCACGAAACGCAAGAGCCCCAATGACCAGCCTCAAGGCGAGCAGAGCTTCAAGCGGGCAAAGCTCAACACATCCAACACACCGGACTCAGTAGAAGGCGAAGTAGCGGAGAAGGAGCAAGAGGTGTCCAAACCCAGCCCACCTCCAGCCAAACCGGCAGTCAACCGACGGAAAAAAATCAAGAAACTCACCCCACCTCGGCCATTTCCAACCGTCCCAACTTCAGTTTCAGCCACTGGCCCGCGCTCTGCTCATTCTGAGGGAAAGAACTACATCTGCATTACGAGGAAGACGCCACTCGCAGCATACCTTCGGAGATGCAAAGACGTCATCATTGTTGACGGGTGCGCGGCGCCGTTCTTCACCTTCTTGACCACCTCTAACATCTGTCAAGGTACAAATCTTTGCACCTGAGTGCTATGGGTGCTGCGATCCCCATCTGCCTCACTCTAACTACGTCTCTCCCCGACATTCTACCGTTTGGTCCGTGCGAAATCACCACCGAGATAGCCACCGGTACTGTGCAGGTCCGCGATGAGATAATTCCTGAGGACGGTGATGAGGACATATCGTACGCCAACCGCAGCAAGTCTACTATTAGTGTCACACTGGTCGTTGGAGATGGCGTGGATGAGACGCGTCCAACGAAAAGGTACGCCCTTAGTGAAAAGCGTCAGAAGAAAAAGAAGGATAAGCACCGGAAGGCCGAGATCGTGTTGTCAGAGCCAGACCAGGACGATATGGACGTTATTTAATATGTGAGTTCTCTCGTTCCCCTCCTGCTCCCGGGCCTCATCTCGTTCAACGCCAGTCTCCAGCTCAGGCTCGGACCGATCCTTTGAGCATAACACGGAGCACGTGAAAGTCACATGATCGTGAACGCGTGACGTCTCGTTTCTAACCCCTGCCTCCTTAACATCCACCCTCATCTCCACAACACCCCTCGCATAGTTAAATCGCTAGAATGGCCGGTAAATACTCTCATCCATTGCCAAGCTGTGCCGGGGCTGAATAAAATCTGTGTGATGCAGGAAGAAAGCGGGCTGCCCCTGAGGATGCAACCACCACCCGTCCCGCCAAAACCACCAAGACCAGCTCCGGAAGAGGAAAAGGCAAGACTGGTCCAAAGGTGGCCCTCTCCTTTTCCACCCGATTATATGATCCCTTATTTACCACTCTCATAAGGCCAACTTGAGCGCGAAGACGTTCAAGTCTCAAGCTCTTCCCCTTCACATCAGTATCACTCATACACCACCCCCTATTGCCGAAGGTTCAGGCGAAAAGGCCCCAGGGGAATCCACAGACCAAGGATTCTTGGCTGCATTGTCCCTCCAACCTGGCTCCTTTAGCACTGGCACCTACGGGTGGAAAGGGAGCAAGCGAGTCACCATCGAGGTCGACAATCCCGACACTGGGGAGAAGGAGAGACTTCAGGTCCAGTTAAGGTACGTATTGTGCGTGTGCCTATCACCTGTGCTTACGCCTGTTATCCAGCTTCAATGCGACCGTGCTTGGGAGTAAGGGAAAGGTCGAAGAAGACGAGGATGAAACTAAGGAAGAGGAGGAGACGAAGAGACAGGAAGAGGAGAAAGATGAGGAGAAAGAAGACAAGGACAGTGTCCATGAGGAGTGATTGTGGCGCGGTCAAGTCTGATTAGTTGTGTGTTCTATTATGATCGTTGTTGGATAATTTGGTGTGAGTGTCGTGTGGGGTGATTTACAAGCCAGGTCGCCTGCGTGGGGTTTGCGAAACACGGGAACCTGTGTGTCTAGGCGTGCCTGGTATGATGATCTTGGACATCGTAGAAGGGGTTGACGCCTTGGACGCGACCTCGGCTTCGGCTGCCTGCTTCGCTGACCTGGAAGAGACTCAGGACTAGCACGACGAGTTGCTGAGCGTGCACCTACTCTTCGCGCTGTCGAGCCATTTCGGACTCTAATTCCGCCTTCCGCGAGAACTCTCGGTCCGCCTTTTTGCGTAGGCCCCTTTCGTCGAAGTTCTTCTCCTTCACCGAGTAGAAGACAGAACCGAGCTCCGCTGCGAAACCGAATTAGGAAATTCTCACTCCCTCTACTGAACGATAGGAGACTAACCGAGCCAGTATGCGTCAACGGAAGTCACCTGCGTCATGTACTCCTTGGAAGTAAGGATAAGTTCGTGATAGACGACATACGTCGGGGTGTCTGCCAAGAGGTGCAACTTTAGGGGGGACTAAAAGGTGAGGAAGGTCACGAGGACTAACACCCAAGCCCGTAGAGTGCGCTCGTAGGATGGAGATGGGTGGGCAGCCCAGTCCTGATGTTCACGAACTCCCCAATACCCTTGACTCTTGCAGCCTGGTGGAAATAACCAGCAGCGATCGCTTTCCTATTACCAGAAATAAGTCATCAAGGAGACCACCCGATCGAGATACTGCTTGCCTGATCACATCGAAATCCGTGCCAGCAGAGATAAGCTCCATCTTCTGGAACTTCATGATATCCTCGAGCTGCACGCGGACTTCCCGTGCCTTCCGCAAGAGTTTGGGGTGCAAGAAATGGCGGACACACCACTCGTCTCTGTATCTATTTCATAGTCAAGGTTAGATTTGTCCAGAGTCACACTCGCGCTTCGGGTCGGACTCACCCACGACTCTTCCACTGGTTGAATACATTCAGGAGAGTTAGGTGATCACTTTCTGGGACGTTGAACTTCTCCCTCGCAGCGTCTGCCTCCTCCATTCGCTCTTTCGGTCGATAAAATACGCTTGGGACAGAAAGCATCGAGACGATGGTCAACATCTCCACCGAGCACTGGTATTCAACAGAAGCGATCAACATCTTGGCCATCGACGGTTCCATTGGGAATTCAGACATCTTGCGCCCAACGGGGGTCAAGTCTCCGACGTTATCCAATGCACCGAGGACCCATAATTGATACATCGAGTTCAGCATATTTGCCTAGTGAATTTTGAGGAGACGCGAAACCTGGAGTAAAAGCGAACCTACCTGAGGGGGAGGATCCATGAAGTCGAACTCCAGCAAATTCTTGACCCCAAGCGACTTCAACAAAAGGACAGTATTGGCTAAGTTAGTTCGTTGTATTTCCGGGATCGTGTTCGGGAACATGTCGTTGCGATATGCCATCTCAGTGTACAACCGGTAACAAAATCTTCAAAGCGAAGAAAGGTAAGAGGTCGGTCGAGGTAATTGCTTGGAGGAAGTTACCCGCTTCCCGTCCGACCGGCACGACCAGTCCGTTGGTTGGCATTGGCTTGGCTGATGGGGGTTATCTGGAGCGCATCCATGCCCACCTTAGGGTTGTATACCTTGAGCTTGCAGTATCCGGCGTCCACAACGTAGTGGATACCATCGACTGTTATCGTGGTGAATTAATCGAAAGAACAGCAATGGATAGAGCCAGGATCTGCACCTGTCAATGATGTCTCTGCGATGTTCGTTGCGACTATGACCTTTCTTCGACCGTCACTCGTGGCGTCGAAGATCTTTGCCTGGAGATCTGCGGGCATCTGAGAATAGATTGGGAGCACTGCCAGAGGGGGTGGGTCGTCGAGTTGCGAGAGACGTTCTGTGATCAGATCGTAAGTGGGGGTAGTGATGGGTACGGGTTTTGCGAACCGGAAACAACTTGGCATGTAACCTCGATATCTTCTTGTCCAGTCATGAAGACGAGAACGTCACCGGGGGGTAGAGACAGATGTATTTGTAAAACCTGTTTGACAGCGCTATCCACGTAGTCTTCACATGGTGACTTCGAGTGGAATGTCTCAACAGGGAATGTTCGGCCAGGGATAGTGAAGGAAGGAGCATTGCCGAAAAATTTGGAGAACTAGTTCCACAGAATAAGAGACTCGAGCGGTAGGGGAGGATCCGTGTTACCTTTTCGGCGTTCATTGTCGCGGATGTAACAATAAGCTTTAGATCTCGCCTTCGAGACAAGACTGTGGAGTGGGCATTAGCGCCAAAATTCTGACCATCATGCCAGGTAAACCTACTCTTCCTCAACAGGCCCATCAGTACGTCGGTGCTGAGCGAACGTTCGTGAGCTTCATCCAGGATTATTATGCTGTACCTGTCGAGATCCCCTTCGTTGAGAGATTCTCGAAGGAGGACCCCGTCGGTCATGTCTGGTGGATGTCAACATAATCTCTCAGCAACAAGCGACAGATGCTGACATTTGATCTTGGTTTCTGGGGATGTGCAATCCTCAAAACGGATAGCATAGCCAACGGTGGATCCAAGCTTACACTAGGGTGGTGGTCAGGACTCTGTGACAGAAACCTAAGAAGAACGCGTCTGCTAACCTCCATCTCTTCGCTGACACGCTTCGCGACCGACATCGCAGCGACCCGACGCGGTTGAGTACAACCCACAATCCCGTGCTCACAGTAACCGTCCTCGTACAGAAATTGTGCCAACTGAGTCGTCTTTCCCGATCCGGTCTCCCCAACCACCACCACGACTTGTAGACGGTGGAATTGTAAATACGTGACGGTCGAATCATGGGACAAGACTTACCCTGATTTTCGCGAACGACCTTCATCAATTCCTCACGGCAGGCAAATGCAGGGAGATACTCTCGCTGTTCTTTTAATGTACGCGACCTCGCAAAAGAACTGACCCCGGTTGAGGCCTTCAAGTGTGTTGCGAACTTCGAATCACCCTTATAATCTTCCTTATTGTCGGGCTTTTCTGATTCGCGGGCTTCGGCTATTCGGCGGGGAAGGGGAGACTTCGTGAATGTCCACCCGGCATGACATGGCGGCAGTAATCGCGCTTGTACGCACCTTCTCCCTCCTCATCCTGGAGACCCATAATATTGCCGAGGGCTGTGCCTCCCAGAGCAGCCATCTTTGCAGCTGCCTTCGCACGTTCTGCCTGTTCACGTTTTTCCTTGACCAATGGGCTGCCCTTTCTAGAAAACACAGCAAGGTCGCTGGTGGGGTCTCGAATTGGGTTTATGGGATCAAGTTGTTTCGTGAAAACAGTACGGCCATCCAGGAACGGCGGTTTTAGATCGTGGACCATGACGTGAACGGTGGACTCAGATTCATCTTCGAAATCGAGGTCTATAGCTTGACGCGTGGCCACTCCAGAAGTTACCATGCGGTTTGACTCCCAAAGATCGTTATCTGCATTCTGCAGGACAAGGGTGTTAAGAGTGAATAAGAATGAGGATGGGGGCGCGGCTCACATATTGTGCTTGCCTCGCAGAAACCTTTTTCTACAACAAACCTTTAGTACGAACAACTTGCAGGGGAGCGACGACCTCACAATCTGTTTCGATGCAATTTCCGCTTCTTTGGTCGCGGCAAGGTCTTCATATCGCGATAGAGGGTTGTGCTCCTCATCCCCAGCAACACCGCCTTCTTCTGCTCCTGTGTACCAGTCACGATCGAGGCGAACCTGTTCCTCCTCCCATTCTCGTGAGTCGAGGCCAAATGCCCTATCGTCTCCGTCTGGGCTAGTGTCGCGTGCGACACGAGGGGTTTGAGCGTCCCAAGATCTATTTCCAACCCTACCCCATCCCCCTCCGTCGTTTCTTGAGTTGCGTGGTGTTGATTCCCACCCGACGTTCGGGACGCGGACGGTTCCACCTCGCTCTGAACGAGGCGTTTCGTCCCAATTGCGTCGGTCGTACCCACGATCGCGGTTCGAACGTCGCTGAAATTCACCAAGCCCTTTCTGCTCGCTATCTCGACGCTCTTCAACCGCGTTGATACCGTCTGAATAACCGAGACTTAGTCTCGTCAACACCGTTTTGATTTTAGGATTCACCTCTCTGCCTGTCTCTGTTTCGGCGGTACTGTTCGAGTCTCTTCCTCCCGGCCTCGGACAATCCGCCAGGGTGCGAAGGTGTTTCTTCTCCACGTTGCCGCGAGTGACCAGGGCGGGGTCCAGGTAGGACTGGAACTGGAGTTTGGGTGTAAGAGAGCAGGGTAAACCGAATAAGAGCCTCTTAGCCCACACCTTTGAAGAGTTTGTCCGAGTCCAGTCTCTGCCTCTTCTTATCCCCATCTTCCAAGGCTGACGCTGCCCTTTTTTCCCTCGCCAAACGGTCCAACCCGAGAATGGATGTACGTGGCGTTGGCGGCTCCGGAGGTTTTGCGGGTTGTTTAAACTTGTGTTGCTTTAGCGGCATCAGCATGTAAGTACCAGGACATTTACGGAACGGACGCACAACATCCTTGCGCACGAGCCCACCTTGGCGAATTGGTTCAGGTTGCAACACGTCCGTGTCTTGTACAACGATTCCATGACTTGGTTGCAGCAAATGCCCCATTGCTTCTTGGTTGACATGGGAAAGTATCTCCCCGTGTATCTCGACCAGAAACGGGTCGGAAAACTTGCCGAAAGACTTTGCAGCTGCCAAAGAACACATTCAACACCATCGTACGAGGTGGACGGGTTCACTAACCTTGCATGAACTGATCGACTGAGTTGGATTTAGCAATGTCCTGCACGCGCCGGGCAAGCAAGTCGTTGGGGTTGACGATGTTTAGGGCTCTGGAAAGTTTGACGGCGAGCTGGTGGGTGAACTCATCTTCGCGTTCATCCTGGCTGGACATAGAGAGGTATCTGTCACATTCCGTCACGCTCGGGACGGGATGATCTACACTGATAACGCTGTATATTACTACATGTCCAAGTCCGAGCCTGAATCTTCACCCTTCTTCGTCTTTGCTATTCGACCTGGTGTACCTCTTGGCCCATACATCGACCTTTGTAGTTCACCCTCCGATTCATCCCCAGAGTCCACGTCTCGTTGATTCCGGTTATATCCAGGAAGAGCTGCAGGTATGATCGCACCACATAAAACCAGCACGGCCTCCAGTTCTGCAACAACGTGTGAGACACGCGAATTCCACCGGTGGTCCTGTACAACCAGACTTACCCTCCAGGCGCCGCTCACGATCGCCTCCCCAAGCTACTATTTGGTTCTGTACCTCGCCATCGCGATAGATAATTAGCATAGGTTGTCTTGACTCAGGAAGGTCCGCTATACATTTGTCTCCCACAATGGAGACAAACTTCGTCTTTGGGTGGCGCTGAGCCAGGGTCCCGACGTGCTCGAATGTTCGTTCACTGCGCGGCAGCCTGTCATCCGGTGAGGTTAAGAAAACCCCCAGGTAAAACGAAACAGACCCATCTCTGTAGAGGAGGCAGACAACGCCAGTCCCCTTCCCTGGGTCTCCGGAAACAGTAACCTTGCTTGCTTCCGTGACTTCCCTGGTGTAATCATCCCTGCCGATAGGATATACACGCCCAAAACGAGCGCTTTCGGCAGTCTTGATCTCCTCGAGACGTTGTCGTCTGAATTTCTCGGCCAATCGTTCCAGCTCATCGTTGTTCGCGTCTTCCCCCATCTCCCTGAGTTCTGCTGGAGTCAGGTCATCAAAGAGATCGCTCAGAGTCGGCGACGCAGGTGGTGAGGGAGAAGGTGGTGAGGGTTCCTTTGGCGGCAAGATGCCATGTTTGCGTAGAACATCGTTACTATCCGACCGTTATCCCTCGGGGCTTGTTGAACTGACGAGGGACACTCACAATTCTGTGTCCTCGTTTGGATTTACTGCCATAGTAGCTATCCAGGTTGCCGCGCAGCGCAAGATCGATCGTACGGATCACCTCCCCACCCCCAACGAGTCATGAACGAAATTTACAATCCCAATCCCACTATTCTCAAAACTACCGGGAAACGAGGTACTCTGGCCCTCTCAAACCTCTGGGATCTGGACGAAGTGCAGCCGGGCGGGTGTGGGCTCTACAATGATAGTTCCGTTAGTGAAACCATAGATCAAAATGAGATCTTCGGTCAGCACCTCTCGTTTTCTATCCTCTCACGCTAACTAGGTTACTTTTTTTTTTTTTTTTTTTGTAGATCTGGTCAGGTTCATCACAGACCCAGAGCACAAACACATGACACTGGAGGAATTAATGGTCGTCTCCGCTCCCCAGTGTAATGTCTCGAACGAAACTAGTAGGGTGCTCATCGAGTTCACCCCTACTGTTCCACATTGTGGGATGAGTACTGTGATAGGTACATTGCTCCCCGTTCAACTGGGACGAGGCTAAACAATCACTGTAGGTCTCACGTTGCGGGTCCGCTTGCTAAGAGCTCTGCCCGAACGATTCAAAGTCGACATCCGCGTTAAGCCTGGTTCACACCAAAGTGAAAACGAACGTACGTCCCTCGAAATAACTAGGCGACCTATAGAGAGCTCAGGTACCGCCCAATAGTAAATAAGCAGTTGAATGATAAAGAGCGTGTAGCTGCCGCTCTCGAAAACCCTGCACTCCTGACTGTGCTTGAAGAATGCCTTGAGCCAGCACAGAACAGGGTTCGTGGACGCGCACACTAGGGGCAGTATTAATCACACTGTGGGACCCCATTGTGCATCTACCTCATCCTCTGAAATATCCATGTCGGATTCCCCGCGACTGGCTTCAGCTTCGGACAACCTCCCTTTTCTCGCGCCGGCCAACCGCTGAGCGAGCGCTGCGAATCCTTCCTCCGTCTCGTCTCCGTGGAATGGGTCTTCAGCTCGTTCCTCACCCCTCTCTTCAACACCCCCATCCTCTCGCTCCTCTTCGTCCTCTACTATATCCACCCTAGGTTTTACTTCACTTCCCTTAATGTTACAGTCGCACAGCCGTGGAAGATGGTAAGCGGATGACTCGTCTTCCAGGACCTTCAAGGCGAGTTCGGCAGCTAGGGCCTTGGATACGGCCTTGGTCCTGGCCCGAATCGGCTCGGTCACAGCGATTCTGTGGACCATCACGACAACCGTATCCGCCACCTTGGTCTGAGGGTGGCTCAACCCTTTCCTACTGTGGCGTTAGTTGGGAGTGACGAGTGTTAACGAGGGACGTACTGAAAATTAACCCGTCTACAGCCATTCTTGCTCATCCATATCATCAAATTCGACACCGGATCCAAAGGCAGGTCCATCTCGATCTCATTCAGGAGGTCCTCCATGACCATCTCCACTACCACGCTGAACTTTTCGAAATTGTGGCCAGAGTCCACGAATATGGCGCCCATAACGCTCTCGAAAACATCACCGAGCGCTTTTGGAGGCTCGTATTTCCACCCGTTGATGACGATCTCCGCGTAAGAAGTCTCCCGGAGAAGTTTGGCGTAGGACCAGATTGCGGTGCTGAGGGTCGCATTGTTAAGCAATATCACTTTGTGCAGCTCTAGTCTCTTGACGGCGAGAGATGCCAAAGCGGAATTACGGACTAGCCTCCCCTTCGCCGTCGTGAGGTCTCCGGAATTCGCCTTTGGAAAGCGGTGGTACAAATGCCGCATGACAACGAGCTCAATGAGTGCTAATTGACCGTGAGTTCTGGAGGTCGTGATGAAGCAGACCCTCTTACCGTCTCCGAGAAACTCAAGCCGTTGATACGACGGGAGGGAGGTGTACTGAAAGGAAGGATGAGATACCGCTTCGATAAGCAGATCTCCGCACTTGAATTCGTATCCGAGCCGCTCCGTAAGGGAGGTGAAAAGGGGTGAGACCTTCATGTGTTTGACGCGCCACCCATATCGTAGTGGCCAAGGTACCGATCCACCAAACGATAGCCCCAAAGCAACCCCAGTGCGGAGGACAGTGGCTATACCACCAGACAGAAACGCTGCTCCTAGCGTTGATTCCATGCACTCCTGTAGGCTCCGACGAGGGAAGGAGCGCTCCACCGATCGGCCTCCTCCTACCTGGGCCGGGTCCAAATTTTCGGGGACCGTATACGGCCACACACGCATACTCTGGATTTCAGGCGACAGGAACCTTTCCAAACCAATCGCCTGAGCCCGTGCGAGCAAAGTCCTGTTTGAGACGCAACACCTGCGAACTGCGTCCAGCTGGCCCTCGTGTCTGAAGGGGAACTTGTGAAAAATATACACGACCGTGCAGAGTTTTAGGACCGAATCCCCCAGCGTTTCCAGGCGCTGGTTGTCAAAGCTTGCATTGGCACAAGGGAGGGTCAGCGCCTCTGCGAGTATGTGTAGCTGCATTGGAGGGAGGGAAAGTTCGATCACCGCCTGGCGTGCACGCCATAGGTCGGTAGCCCTGCGCATAAGTACCGGTAGGATCCTAAATGCTTTCCACATTGCCTTCGGCATGGGGAGCTGCCGGCAGAGATAAACCGGTAGGAATGACTTGGCGCCCACGGGGGACGAGGGCTGGGAGCCATCTGCGCCGTGCAAGGATTCTGCTGAGTAAAACGACGATTGTTCTCGAGGGAAGTGCTGGATTTCTATGAGGGGACAGTTGGTAGGTATGGTTGGCTCGACCCCTTTCCGTGTATATTTCTGGATCCAATATTCTCGATATGTCGGAAAGCGAGCTTCCCTGGAACCAGGTGATGGCGGGGATGTCGGTGTGAGGTCCATCCTAATCGACCGCAGTAGGAGTGGTCGACCGTGAACTTTCCCGTTCATGACGAGTAAATTGTCGAGGTGTCGTTCGCCAATCATACTCCAATCGTGTGAACCGAAAGGAGTGGCTACTACTTCTTGTATTGCGGAGAAATCAGGAAGCAGCCTCTCGGTAAGTGGAAACATGCACGCCGCAATGGGGGCAGAGATGTTTCTGTGAGTGACACACCACCACAACCCCGCTCGGGTGTAGTCCTGGAGCATTCGGAGTTTTTCCCAATCTTGGGGTTGTTGGATTTCAAAAGGGGTTCCAGCTTCCATCGTGAAGGACACATCCTGGATGATCATTTCCACCTGCGGTAACGACGACCCCGTGAGCAACCCGGCGGTTGGTATCCCATCAATGTGAATAACGTGGAGGAAAAGTTTGCCACTTAAGACCCAAGGATCCCGTACCAAGGCATGCAGCATATCCGGTAGGTTCTTCGTTGGTGGTACTGGCCTTCCATCCGCGTCTTCGTACACCTTGGCCCTGGATCCTTTCGATGGAAGCATGTAGTCGTCAAAGACGTTGAGTTCATGTAACCGCTTGACAGCCATGAATGCGACAGCACGCTTGGCTTCCCGTTTCGTCGGTTTTTCAGGCCCAGTAAAGGTCAACAACTCTTGGGGAAGCGGAAGGGAGGCAGGGAGGGTGAGGATGGAAACGAAGTCGCCTGCATATCTCGGAACTTGTGGAGGTGTGAAAGTGTCGCGGGGGATAATGGCGCACAAGCGATTCAGGAGGCTCGTGGCTGTGGCGTAGGACAGAATTGCCCCGGTCGCCGGCACGACATACCGTTCGCCAAGCGGCGTATCTTCGGTGTCGTCATCGTCCTTAAAAGAGTCTTCCACAGTCCCGGTATCTCGAGTTTGATAGATGAGCCTGAGTTCCGGTTCGCTTTCTTTGAGAGCTTGATAGAGGGCTAGCTGATGAACATTCCCTTCTTCGACCAGTATAACAAAAGTTGAGGTGTGGTGTCGTGCCCGGCCCCTAGATTGGACGTACCCGACCATGTGTTGTACCGGGTCGAAGCGAATGACAAGGTCACAGGCCTAAGGTTCTTAGAGCGCGAAGGCAATGACGTGGGGGACTTCTTACGGGAAAATCCAGCCCTTCCTCCGCAACAGATGTGGCTAGCACTACAGGGGGTTAGCATGACGACTGCAGAGTCCAAGCGCCTGTTTACTCACGTACGTTGATTTCCCGTTTTCGGAACATCTGAACGACGTCCCCTTGAACTCTGGTGGGCATTCCTTTGATGGATGCAATTGAGTTATCGGTTGCTCCGTGTCCCAACAACACCGCGCATCTGAGACGACCGGCTGCGTTCGGAAGGCGGTTTATGAGTTCCGCTAGAGAGGTTGCGACATGACGTTGTTCCACGAAAACAATACTTTGAAAATTTTCGTGGTAATTGGCCAAAAGGATGCTGACCAGAGCCGTGACTTTCGGGGTACACCAACTCGGGTCCAGGAGCTTCTCCGTCCCATCCGCGAAGTGTTCGTCGTACTGAGCCAGTAGTTTCAATATCTGATCAAGTTTCTTGACAAGACCGGATTCATTGTTTCCCTCGTTGGCGCTGAGCCGGTGTGGTCCTAGCTCCGACACAAGACCCTCGTTTGGAGCTGCGGTATCGAGCAAGTACCGTACCTGTTGTTTCAGCTCCGCGTGGAGGAACATCTCGGCACTGTACGGACCCAAGGATTCATAAGCGACGCGGTAACGGGTTTGGATCTTCATCCAAGGTATCGTGATGTCTGGAGAGTGGGGGATTGCGTCGCATCGATTCCAGAGGGTGGGTATTGGGTAGGACGGGTACTCCGTCGGCGGCGGAGAATACTCTTTGATGATCTGCGCGAGGCGTTTCATCAGCATGAAGAACCTATCCACAAGCAAGAGCAACACCTCCTTCGGGCGTGGGGAATGATCAGATAACTCCGCCACGTAATCCCGTACAGCGACAACCGTGGCATTCAGATTCTTCTCGAGTACAGCCAAAGAATTAACCGCGTCCTTTGCGTTCCATATCGGAGAGGCAGTCATTCCAAAAATTTTGGGACGTTGGTCAAGAGGACATTGTTGACATTCGCGCATTATCCCGTTGTATGCGTGATTTTTACGCGTGTGGTGACATTCGTCGAATATTAACAAAGACACCTAGGCCCAGAATTCATGCGTGGCAAGTGCTTGGTTAAGACTACGGACCTTGTTAATGTTCCAGTGTGAATGTGTGATGACATTGAGGAATAGCTGTGCTAGAGACGAGCGGTTGGTTACCTGAGAACCGTAAGAAGAAACAAACTCACCGGTGAGCACAATAACGTCGACATCACTCAATAACTCTTGCCATCCGATGCGATCAGACATGTCTGGGGCGGTCGCTCCAGTCGCCTGTTTCACTCGTAATGGTGAATGTTTCGCGATAAATGCGCCCTGTTGTTGGGCGAGGGCAACCTTTGGAACGAGGAATACGACAAGTTTCTTGTGTGCGTGTCCTTGGGTGGAGACCCACTTTATGAGAAGGGTGCTGATGAGAGTTTTGCCGCTGCCTGTGTCCAGCGCGGCAATTACATTTCCATGAACAGCCTTTTCGAAGATTTCCTCTTGATATCGGCGCGGTATTAGGCCGTCATTGCCGAGAGTAGACGGCTGCGTGGCCATTAAGGAGCCCTTGGGGGGAGTTCTCGCGTGTGACGCGGGAGGAAAGTGAGAAACAATTGGAACATCTACGGCTCGATCACTCCGGCAACACACCAACCGAATTGAACAACTCACTCCTGTGCCACGATCAGAATCGGACAATTCTGGGCGCTACATATGGGCAGACGACCAGCCAAAAGCCCGGTGGTCATTGACCTGGTGGACTCTGACTCCGACATTGAAATCATTCATCATACAATTGTGGTCTTGGATGATGAGACACACCCTGAGCCGGGTCCCTCAACACTGACGACACAGCAGGTTTGTACTCCCGCACAATTAGATGGAAGGCAGGTTCTGACAACTGTAAAGAGAGGACTACCATCACGTTCACCCCTCCCTGCTGTCAAAGTAGAAGGCACCCCTCTTCCAATCGTTAAAGTGGAAGTTCCCCCCTATCCCACTGGCATAGGGAACCACCCAAGGGCAGAACATGGTCCCTTGTGTGGGCAGGGTGTTGCTGGCCATGCTGAAACAGACAGTGACACAGTCTCAGAGGTGGATGACCAATATACCCATGCAAAAGTGTGTGATGAATACCAATGTTTCCCTTGACATCATTGACTATGTTCAGGTGTTGGATGAGATGCCTTGGTTAAGTGAAGGTGATATTAAGGACATCCCTCCTGTAATGTTCCCTATCCATCACCCATCCCTGCCACCCTCATTGTGTTTGCCAGACACGAAGTCACCTTTACCATATGGCTATCCACCACAAGGTTACAAAAGTATGCCAATATCCCACTGATGCCTCCCCTCATTAATGCATTCATTCTGGGCACAGGATACACCATGGTTTGACATGAGCAAACAACAGAGCACTTTGCAGCAGCTATTTCCACAGTCTTCACCATGGTTCTGCATTCCTGATCCACTCTCATTGGTATGTGCCCCAGTCTATAGAGAAAATCTCTGGCTGAATTGCAAAAAGAAGCTGCAAAACATGGTAATCACCAGGGCCAAACATGGCTATCGCACCAGCTATGCAGGCACTCCAAATTGGAGGAGGCCTTACCACCTTGAAAGTTCAAAAGGTTTTGATGACTGGAGGGAACTTCAGTTGCTCAAATCACAAAGGGTAGCCCCTGGGAGTAAGTGCACAGTGGCAGTTTCAGTTTCCAAATGTTTGTTTTCTCAGGGTGCACAGGTGTGAATCAGGTTGCTCAAAGTGGAGGAAATATTGCTATTGCATCATCAACTGTCCAAGGGGGGGATGACAGCTTCCCAACTGTGGATAATATGGGTCCATCTCTAATATTCTGGGAGAGGAACTCTGGTATATACCCCCTTCTTCCATGACTCAGAGGATATGGCAATGATTGATCCCTTTGTTAGGATTTCACCCAATGTACACTCACATAAAATTCTATGGTACAGATGTACTTCCCCCAGATGAAATTAGAGGTGGGCTGCACATTTACTGGCTCAGGGTATTTTTCAATGCTTATCTTGGCCCCCTAGGCCAAGTTATTGAGGGCCTCAAACATTTTACAGTCAGTGATGTCAAGTTTCATCCCAAAATGTATGTTGAAGGTGTTTGGTGTTTTCCACTCTCTAACACACTCCAGTCCCCAACATGCTGTATCATGTGGATATGACAAGCATGTTTTCTTCTGGACCCTTGACACAGATTATGATCAACTATATCCTCAAATTTCTGGAAGGAGTATGTGGCCTTATTTCTCCACCTGTATTTCTGACCAACTCTTTGATATTGTAGTTGAAATGGACAATGTGCCATCTGAGCTTCATTACAGAGGGGATGACCAGGGTACCCTTGCAGTTGTTGCTGATGGGTGAGATTTCAATTGTTCCACACCCAAGCTGAACTCAAGGACATTCAGATGTATCCATGTCTGCAAGCACACCCAAGGGTTACCTACTATATTGGGGTCAGGCCAGCAATTTGAACCAGCCAGAAACTGTTGTGTTTCTGGTCTGGAATGGGGGCGGAACAGGACATCAGACCTCCTGTTTGTTACTTGGCAACCCCATGGAAACAGGAATTCCAACAAACACAACTACCACCAGTCACTGGGCATTCAGGATGGTAACCTGGTGTACAATTTCAGTACTTCAACCTATCCTGGGAGCGCACTTGACCTTAGCCCTGATGGTTTGTTATACCCCTAGCTCCATTAACCAGAACTCATAAACCAAACAGGATCTCGAGTGGCACTTGCAACCCATACCAACACATTTCATAAACTTTCAATTTTTGACGTGAGGGTAGAGGCATCAAAATTAGCCACAGAACTCACCATTCCTGGAATTCCACACAAGAATGATATCGAGCACCTCAAGTTTGATCCCAGTGGTGAATACCTTGCCATCGGGCGCTCTGACAACATTGTGCAGATTGTTGATACCCGCATGGGTGTGATTCTGCATACCCTCCACCATGGTAAATCAATCTCCACAAAACCCCCTGATGAGCAATATGGAATAACAGCAATGGAATGGGTTGTTGGCTGGCATGGATATGGGGTAAGGTTACTCACTGGGGGTGAAGATGGTGAGTGGCTTATGATCAACACACCATAGTACACTACCGAACTGATTGCTTGGAAGGGTGTGTGCGAATGTGGGACATGGCACGGCCAGCAAATGACTACCGAGAAAATACCCTCTCCATGGGTGACCACCTAGATCCAGTGAACGGACATGCCATCGCAAGAGAAAAGGATACCATCGGTCATTTCTCCGTTGGAAACACGGGGATTTACGACGACCACGAGATGGAACTTGTTGTGTAGGTGCCCTCAGACAGTGCAACTGTATCTTTACTTATACCATTCTAGTGGCGACGAGTCCGGTTATGTCTCGATCTACGACAGAAGGGGGATTCTCCGTCGATGATGTCTCTAACTAACCCATGTCGAGTTGTCCTCACTCCCGGGCTGGGGTAATCGAGCAGATATGTTGTCCGCGCCCAGCTTTAATGCCCGGGGTCTGCCTCTGGATCCTACAACCATATGGAGGAAAAACTGACAATAAAATGGAGGCCGCCGAGGGCTACATACGCAAACCGAGGGAAGTAGAACAAAAATAAATTTCTTTACCCGTAATTAAAAGGTTTGATCGGTAGGAGCGTGAAGAGTGAGAAATGGAATGCGAAACATGTTTACCGTCACCATAGACCATAAAAGATGGAGGCAACGGAGTAGATGACACAACACTGATGGCCAAATATACTGTTGCCTCTTGGGGGTTTGACATGCGTGGTTAGATATCCAACGGTTCATGAGATCGCGCATCAACGCCACGGACCACTTGACTTTCGCTGGCGGTCACCCTCTCCCTACGGGATTCGAATCCACCAACTCCGGGGCCACGGGGTTGACGCATGATTGTTGGACTTTCGGCCATGCCGTTCTGGACACTTGAGGGAAGACTCGGCACAGGAGGGATAGATCCACTCCCAAAACCATTGCTACTAAAGAGGGACCCGAACCCGCCTGGAGAGCGGCGGGAAGGGGAGGCGATAGTGGCGTAACCTTCACGAATGTTTCCGTTGGACGAACGAGTGTTCAATCGTGGGACAGGATTCTGCAGCGATTTCATGTCAGGCATGGACTTCTTCCCCCGCAGTAGGCTAGTTGGAGGTGTGGAACCAGTCGGCGTTAAGTACGCTGAAGGGGTGCGGGAAAGCGTATGGCGAGGTTGCTGCCGCTACGGATGGATAATCATCAATACCGTGCACTGTCCAGGGAGCTCGCCTGAAGAGGCTTACCGTGGCTGGATCTATTCTTGTAACAACCGCATAACGTTCGTCGCCCTCACCAACAGAGTAGTGATAAACGCCGAGTTTCTGAGCAATCAAGTGCACAACCCGCCGCTGTTTCGGAGATAACGTCCGAGAGAATGCAAGCTCGTCGCGCATATGGTCATCCTTGAACAACAGAATTCGGGAGTAGATATCCAGAGTAGAGGGATCGTTAAGATCCAATTCATTGCTCGGGGATTTCACTCCAGGACTTGCGGCGAGGGGAGAAATCAAGCTTTGCAATTGCTGAACGTTGGTGTTGAGGAATGGCGGGGAAAGTCCGGAGATTGCTGCGAGCTGTGGAGGGGAATACTGTTGTTGCTGGGAAACATATTGGGCGGAGAAGGATCGCTGAGGTGGGAAGGTGGGCGGCATGACCGGGCCAAAATCGTCGTACGACGGTATAGAAGGAACCACCTGTTGCTGTTGCTGCTCCTTCTCGAGTTGCATAGATCGCATGCGCCGAATTGCTTTCTCCCTTTCAATACGTTCCTTTTCGCCCGCCTGGAGGACCTTTTTATATTCAACTCGCAACTTGCGGCCCTGAACGTCGAACCCATTCAAGGCCGCCACCACCGCATCGGCGTCGCTCGAGGCCCTGAAATTTGCGAAAGCAAGGCCACGGAACTGACCAGATTGGTCGAGGTGGTAATTGAACGCATAAGGAGTTGGGATTGACAATGAAGCCTACGTTCAAGGTCAGGCGGATTGGACTGAAAATGAAAGGAACTAAACTGACGATGATGTCCAACAGGGTTTCCCTTTTGACGTTGAAGGGGATATTCTTGATGACAATGGCCGTGGGGATAACCTCATCGTCGTTTCCTTGAACTGGGGTGGTAGGCGCGTTGATCTGCGAAGCTGGTGGGGAACCTCCAGTGGAGGAAAGGTCGGAGTTGTTGTGAGGGGAGAGCGACCGGTTATCGGGGATGGGGATGGGGTTATCCAGCCATTGCTTCGATGTTCGGTCAGCCCAGTGTTGAACGGCGGCAAGAGCGGGCGGAGAAAAAAACGCACCGAGGGTAGCCCACCCCTCATTGTCTTGTTCTTGAGGGGAGACTGGTTCAGAGTGAGCGGGTTGTATTGGGACTGGGCGGGGATTGGAGGCGAGGTAGAATAGTGGTACTGGGATCTTGCACCACCGTTGCCACCATTGCCTTCGTAATCGTAAGAATCATGAATGCGTTGCCGGGATGGCTTTGAAGAGAGCGAGAGAGAAGCGATGTCCGGCGTTGGTGAAGGGCTGTTGCTCATGACGGATTGTTTCGTTTTTGCTGTCGCTGGGTTGAGAAAAATCAATAATCTGGTCGTAAATCGTAAGGAAAGGAACGAGGAGAGAAAATCGCCGCCTCAGTCGTTGACACCGATGTTGGCAATGGGATATGATGGCGGGTTTAGCCAAAAAAGCTGCATGGCTCGATTCCTCATTCTCACACACCACGAGGTTGATCTCATCACCCGTCTGTGCTCAGTGGGCCGGGAGCGAAATTCGAATTTTTACTCGTACAATCGATACAGAGCCAGATACGAAACGAGAAGCAATGATCCAAAGAGGTAGAACACTCGACCTTCATACTCAGCCTCCCCACCAGACAAAAAGTTGCGGAGCGGCAGGAACGCGAGCCCGACGATAAAATTAAAGATCCCTTTGTCACGCTCAGTAATCATAACGGCAACACGAAGCGAGATGTCCACGTACAGTTCATTGATAAGGCGATTGAAGTCAGTGCAGACACAGCCTATAAATCGCGTCGGGACAATGGCGAGGAAGTAAACCGAACACGAGACTTACGTGCGGCGGCGAGACCTCTGGAAGCATGACAAAAGGAATAGGTCCGAGCCCGGAAGCGAATGCCCTGATCACCTTGGGTGAAAATGATACCAACTTGGCAGACGGAGAGACGTACATGATGAATATCAAGATCGCGACACTGCACATCGTCACGAATCCATTGTTCAGCCCAAATCCGACAAACCCGTGCGCCACCACCGCAATCAATACCGAGGTCGTAAGGAGTTTCTTTCTTCCAACGCGCTACATGTTGTGGGCGTCAGCAAACCGGCAGAAAGTGATATGGTCATTGGCATTAACCTCGATCAGGAAAATTGGGGGGAAGGTCATGACGACGTTCACAACAGTGACGAGAATCGAGATATAGGGACCCAGCCCAGGGATGACGTTGGAAAGGATATCGTTGCTGTAGTATAAGACTGGAAAAGTCGGTTATCCCCAATACATTGAGGATCGAATGGCCAAACATACCAGCATTTACACCTTCACCACACGACCGTAAATTCAGTAACATGAGCTTGGATGAGGGGCTTATGCACTGTACCAGAGATTTGTTGACAAACCATAGCGAGGGACACGACCATGAGCGGCACTCTCAGCTCCTTTGCCTTAAGAGCGTACGGGACGCTGACGGCGTGTTCTCGCCCATCGTCAGGGTCTTTAGCGAGCAACGGATCTTCATCCGGGGCTGCAAAATGATGGTCAAGTCAAGCTCATTCCGAGGATGTGGTTACTTACAGCGGGAGTCACCATCGTTCCAGAGCCTCTGGCAGCACACCTTCCCAGACTGGGGATCGCCGTTGCGGATCACCCACACCGGCGACTCGACCATTGCAGGACTTATGAGGAATTGTCCAACAGCGGCCAAGCCTGATAGGAGGAGAACGTAACGCCAGGCAGTTGGTGTCGCAAGCTTAAACCCGATGAGTTGCGTGATCATGATCCCAACCACGACAGAGAGTTGGGTGAGAACCCCTGCGCCAAGATATGAAGGGAACCGTAATTTGTGTTTCGGTGAAATCTACTGACCAACTTTGCCTCGAATCTTCGGTGGCGATACTTCTGCGATGAAGATCGGGGTCATGCAGCTTCCAACGCCGGCAGCAATGCCGACCAACAGTCTGGGGTGATTGGTTCGATTGGGGGATGTGTTGGGGGATGGGCGGTACACACCTTCCAATGAAGAGTAGAGCATACCCAGGGGCAATGGTCATCAACAAAGCACCGAGTGTGGTGAACACAGCACTGATACGGAGCGCGCCACGCCTTCCACGACTATCCATGACCACGTTCGCCCCAGCGCTGCCGACCAACCCTCCGACACAGAAGACAGAGGTGAGAGCGGCGAACTGAGGGTCAGTCATAGGGATGCAATTTGGGAGCCCTAGGGGGGAATCATCGTCGGAGGTCGTTTTGCACGTCAAGACAGCTTGTATCTGGTTGAGGGCGGAGATGTGATAACCATACTGCGGGGGGGATTAACGATCCAACAAAGGGTTATATGGACTGCCAGCTACGGCCGCTGACCTGGAAAGTACTCGCGAGTATCCAGGCGCAGGCTGCGATGCCGAAGGAGGTGAACGACTTTTGCTCTCTTGGAACCATCTGGTAAGGATGCGACCTTGCGCCTTGGCGCCTTACGACCGTTGTTGGTCCAAATCGTGATGTGGGGGGTCAAACGCTCAGCTGTCCAGGCCGTCCCTCTCTATTCCCTGCTCGCCCATGGACGTCTCCCTCTCTATCCAGCACCTGACGGAGATGGGACATGAGCTGTAAGTTGCAAACGTATTTTGCCTTGGATACGACGTTGACGGTGCCAATCGCCAGGATGTTGACAAAGGTCGCGATTTTCCCGCTCATTCCAACCGAAACCCACCAAGGCGACTACAGTATTTCTCCGTGGCGATTACTGCCCTTGTGCTGTATGAATATTTGTTGACCCTCTCAGATGAGGTCAGCCGACGATTCCTCCCGCCCTCGCTGATCGTGCGCTCACGCTCACGCCAGATTCGGTATGCCTGGGGTGGAAGAAAAAGTTGGAGTATGCATATCCTCTCAGCTGCCTTGAACCGCAGAGTATTGACATGAAATCTAGTTTTCTACCTCTTCCTCTACGTGAGTACTGTCACTCAGTCATGCGAGCTGAACGCGCGCCGACTGTATCCGATCCATCTCAGAACAGGTATATGCCCATAACTGTCAAGCTCTGCAGTAGGTTTTGTAAGGTATTCCATCCACGTTCATGGGGACGCAATTTCAAAACCGTTGCAGCTGGCTATGATTCCGAATTTATACAAGAGGTTTGTGTCTGTTCCATCCTTGTCGAGTGTTCGTTAACAAGGTGTTTTCCTCTCCGAAAGAAGTACGCCTCGATCCAACCCTCTTGAATCTGGCGTTCCAATCCTCCCACCAGATGCAATAAGACCGCCTTTCTTGCCCTGGTTTTCATCGTCACATCTACACTCGTTACCCAGGTATTCCTAACCCTGAGGTCCGCATTCACATCTGAAGGCCTGAAGGTACCGTGTCTAATGGAAATCTGGCAGGTTGTACGCATTATCGCAGAGATCCAAGCGCTCTCTTGCTTTCTTCTCGACCTTGTCACTTGCTCAATTAACCTTCGGGCTCGTGATGATTAGTTCGTCATCGAACTCGGGTAAAGCTGCCGTAAACCCTTACCAGCCACATTGCCAGCACTGATTCCACCCGAAGGAATGGAGTCCCCCCACATACCTCTGGATGCATTCCGCCTGTGCGTGTTAAGGGCCGAGGCGGCCTACGAAGTCGGCTATGCCGGCTCTTCGCTCGCGTTTGACTCAGACCCAATTCGTCCGATCCTAATAAACGTAGACCTCGCGACATTCGCCATGATTGTCTACTATGCCATGCGCTCAAAGTCCCAATATGGAATGCCACACATAATCAAGACGGTCCTCAAAGACGCGACTGTTTATTTTTTCGTGATGGCCATGTGTCACTCGGTTCGTCATCTTTGCAAAGGTCGTGATGCTTCCATTTCCGAGGGTGTGTGCGTAGCTCACCCTCCACGAACAGACCACCATCAAACTCTTACCCGCAACGTGAGTTCGTTTTGATTTTCCTCGCAGACGATCCTAGACCGACCCCTTATTTCACGCGCCGAAGTGGAAGTATAATGTGAGTTCCGTAATGACGATCGATCTCCCTGGTCTGAGACCCTTCCTCAGACTCTTACCCATGCTCGTAACGCGTCTGGTGCTTTCTCTCAAGAAAGCTGCCGATACAGAATTTGACATCGAATGGGGGGTTGACCATTTACAACAAAACTGAACAGCCCTCTGCCCCACTGTCGTTTGCGCTAGGGTCCATTGGGGGGTCATCTGTCAGTTCCAGAACCGGATGACCATAACACTCGATTTCACGTCATTCCCCAATGAGCCGTTTCCCTGGTCCCGCGCTGATGTTGTATCACTCCATGTAATATACAGTACGAGGATCTAAGCTGAACCCGTGCGGAGACGAACATCGTTTGTGGGCGCCTTGATAATCTCGACGTGACGTGTTACTGGTGTGACCAGACGAAAACGCAATCGATCGAAATGCGCGGCCCTAACACACCCTCTCATACACTCCCCAATCGCAATGGTGAGCTGCGAGCGAATGCCCACAACCACACTTTTCATATCCTATTGGATTATAGGAATCTTCTCTTCGTGTCGTGCCCGCTCAGGGTCTCAAGACGACTAACACCGAGGCAACGAACAGCCTCGGGCTGCATGACACTTTGCGGTATGGACCACGCAGCATGGCCAATGAGCTCAAGTCCCATAGCGCGATCAAGGATCGCCTTGAGAACGTGAGCTACTCCATCTCGCCTGATCACGCAGGCTAACACCTCGAAGTGGGAAGAGACGCAAGATACCATGAAACTTACACTCATGCGTAACCTGTACGGTGTTTCCTTGCCGCTACAGATCATGATGGAGAGGAAGATTGTGACAAAGGTACGCAAGCGGGGTCTGTGGTTCACCCCTGCTGACCTTACTGTTTGCAGAATGCTCACATGCCCGCTCTGCCCCAAAGTAATATCCACTTGGACATACTGATGGGTAGGGACGAGTCCCTCGATGTTTTCGATTTTTTCGGAGGTACGTGATTCATAAACCCGTTCAAATTCACCTAATTCTCACGACTCTCCTTGAAGGTACGGAAACCAAGCCATCGATGGATATCCACGGTGATATGGAGAAGAAGATACGGATGTAACAGCGTGCTGCAAACCACCGCTTGGAAGTCTGCTGGACGCGCGGATACCGGTTGTAGGATTGTAGTATGTGGAGGATGACAGGGACTTGTGTTATGTACGCCTTGTGAGAGAGGTCATTGGTCGTTTGAAACGGGTCTCCCATACATAGCATGTGTTAAACCGCCGAGTCCGATCGAGTGAATAATCCGCACAGATGGCCACTTCCAAGAGACGCAAAACTCCAGTCACGGGAACTGGTACGAAAGCCCGGCCGTCATCAACGAAAACGAGAACCGTGATTCGCAAGTTTCACGCGTTACTCAAGTCGAGGAGGAAGTTGGCAGGACAACCAGGCAATGAACAAGAGCTAGATGCGATAGACGAACAGATAAGCAGCCTCGGTGGGTTGCGCGCATACCAAGGGATGTCGAAGCAGGGACAAAGTGCAGAGAGAGGAGGGGGTACGGAAACCGTCCTCATCCATTGGTTGGCGGACATCGTGAAAGATGACCCGTTGGGGCACGGCCAAAAGTTGAGGTGCGCTCCGGCAGTAGGACCGCCCCTTGTCTCCGCTGACGGTGTGGCTTAGGCTACTGGAGGTGGGGGCTTTGAAAGCGGACAACTATCGAGGGTGTTCCTCCTGGATAGAGAGTACGCCCATCGACCTCAACGCGCAAGACCCCGGCATCAGGCAGCAGGATTTCTTGCAGATGACGGAGGATGAGAACGGGTGCAAGTGGGACATCCTCAGTCTCAGTCTTGTTCTCAATTTTGTCCCTGATCCGAGAGAGAGAGGTACGGGAATCTCACTCGCAAGGATTTCGCTTACCCTCATGTTTTCAGGGAGGATGCTGCGGCTGGCTCACCTATTTCTTGGCGCTTCGCGTGCACATTCGGGCCTCTTGTTCGTAACGGTTGGTATCGTCTGGGCATAGACCTCCACCAGGGAACTTATGGCTGATCACTTGGTGTAGCTCCCCTTGCCATGTGTGCAAAATTCGCGCTACCTCACGCTCAGCTATTTTGAAGGTCTGATGAAATGTGTGGGGTTTGAGAAGATAAGGGAACGGTGGAGAGCTGGTGGAAAAATGGTCTACTGGTTATTCCGCAAGGTGAACCCCACAAGTTCTGAGGCGTCGGCCTATGAGCGTAAATCCATCCTCCGGTCAGGCAAGACGAGAAACAATTTCGCAATCCTCCTATGATCCACCCAGTCGGGCATAAGACCCGTTGCCCTTCCTTTAAATGCTGGTTTGAGAGCAATACAACACCCCTCGTGGCTTGTGTAACATTCACCACCAACAGCGCCCACATCCATCACCCACCTACTTTGAACCTTGAACATGTTCCGACCCGCCTTAAGGACCTTGAAACCCGCAAGGCTTGTCGGGAGCCGTCACGCGTCCTCAAACACCCGCGGCGTTTCTTCCGCTCTCCCTACGTCGACCATCGTCGTTGGCCTCGTTGGTATCGGTTCTGCAGTATACGCATACGGTCTGGGTCTCGGGACAGGGAGGGCAGCAACGTCCACTCGTGACACTCCCCCATCAAAGTCCAAGTACGGTGGCCCAGAGGAGGTCCAGCAAGCCATAAGGGAACTCCAGGCGGCTCTTCCCAGTCAAGTTCGCGTAGACCCTTTAACGGTCGCGGCCTATGCCTCCTCTCCATACACCTATCACCCAGGTTCACCCCACGCTGTATATGTAGGCGCTACATCTACCGACGATGTCGTCAAAGTTGTCAACATCTCTCGAACGTATAAGGTTCCGATCATTCCCTTCGGAGTGGGGAATAGTCTGGAGGGGCAGTTTGCCGGTGTGAGTCCCTCTCCTCCCGTCTAACCGGAAACCGGGTTTGAAATCTAGAAATTAGCATCCAGCAGGAAGCATTTGTATCGATTTGTCTGGCATGGATAAAATCCTCGCAATTCATGGTAAATAATTACCGTAGAACACCTTTTGCAGCGCTGAGGATACCCCTAGAGGAGGATGGAGACCTGGTCTGCCAGGCTGGAGCGCGCTGGGACGAAATCAACAGGACTCTTGAGGAGAAGGGCATTCCGCTTTTCTTCCCGGTGCGTGACAATAGTTGGACAGGCGATGATAATGTTGACCAATAACTGGTGAACGCAGCTGGATCCCGGGCCAGGTTCCGTATGGATATTTATCATTCTTGTGGACTGTTCTTGAATTTCGCCGATAGACAATCGGTGGGATGATAGGGACAGGGTGCAGCGGTAGTAAGTTTGAAACCCAACCACCTCGTTCTGCCTTTAGTCAACATTCAACCTAGCAAATGCTGTTAGGTACGGAACTGCCAGGGCTGAATGGTTCCTGAATGCTGTGAGTCTCGCTTCCACCCTGCGATAACCAGCTTATAGGGCGATTGCGCAGACTGTTGTGCTCCCGTCTGGTGAAGTTATTCAAACGCGCAGGCGAGCACGAAAATCGTCTGCCGGATTTGACACCACAAAATTGTTCATTGGTGCTGAGGGGACACTCGGCATTGTTACTGAAGGTGCGGTGGTCCGCTCAGTCGGCATACATCCACACCAATGACTTTCAAAGCGACTCTCCGTTTGGCACCTATCGTACCTAACAAAGTCGCAATGGCCCAGTTCCCCGACGTCCGACGAGCTGTCGACGCTGTTCAGGAAATCCTAAGGACGCCGTACGGCCCAAACATCCGTTCGTGTATTTCTTTTCTTGATGCTGTTTCCACTTATTGTCCACCCAGAATGTGTCGAGTTGTTGGATGATAACAGTGAGCGCAGCGTTGATCTCCCGATTTTTTCCTTGGGCTAAAGTAATCCCAGTGATGAATGCGATCAACAAGGCCGGGACGACGCAGAAACCATATCCTACACAAGATTCACTGTTCTTCAAAATTCAAGGGGCGCCAGGGGTGATCTTAAAAGCAGCGGAGGTACTGGAGGGGATCGTGAAGAAACACTCTGGCAGTCGGTTTGAGTTCGCCTCGACTGAAGAACACGCGAGAGAAATGTGGGAGAACCGAAAGATGGCTCTATTCTCGTCGTTGCAGCTCGAGCCGGGGCTGCGATGCTGGACTACAGATGTTTGGTTCGTTCCAGCCTTGTACGTACTTTTAAGATTCGTGCTGACCATGAGCCAGCGTTCCGGTATCTCGACTCCCAGAGTTGGTTTACGAAACCAAAAAGGACCTCGCTGACCACGAGATAAAGTCGACGATCGTTGGACACGTTGGGGACGGTTGAGTGGTCCGTTTGAGGTATAACTTCCAGTGACTGATGCCGTTTGATAGGAAACTTCCACGCATTGTTATTGTTCAAGGGGGACGATGAACTGCCGGAGGTGAAGGGTGCCGTTCACCGGATTGTAGATCGAGCGATCGCGATGGATGGAACGTGTAAGTTTATGTGTCGTTGACAAACAGGCGACACATTGTTTATACTCTCGCTCCTCTCAGGCACGGGTGAACACGGGGTGGGGCTTGGAAAGAAGGAATTTTTAGTGCACGAGCTTGGGGTGGGAACGGTGCGGCTGATGAGGACGATAAAGCAAGCTATAGACCCGGATGACCTATTTAACCCCGGCAAGGTGGGTTTGTAGTCTGGAACTGCGCGTTGATCTCTCTCTGACCGCTGGGCCATGCAGCTATACGCCGACGTGGGTGACGCCGAGGTGGCTAAACGCGATTGACTCTGGCTGCCTGTAGTGCTACAACTCTGTATCTTTCTTTCTCCCTGCTGGGTACCCGTGTGAATTGGGCAAATGTTGCCATATGAGGCAATAGGCGGCGGATTGCTTATGTGTTCCCGCCCTCCTTCTGGCCCTCAACGCCGCCGTTGCCTTCCCGCCGTCAGAGACGACGACCGACGATAATCTGTCCTCGACGCGGCTGGATCACCCGACCGTCGAACGATCGCCACTCACTCGCGGCTCATCGTGGAATCTTCCCTCCTCCTGACCCCCCCTCCCCCATTACTCGTCCTCCATCCCGCCGCGTCGACAATGCCCGGAAAATTCGACCCGGTTAGAGACGCTGTTTTGAACTCTCCAGTCACCCAGTCTCCGCCCCAATCCTTATCCCGCATCGAACTCCCTAATACCTCGCCAACTCCTCAGGCGAGCGCGTCGACGTCCGCATCCTTCGAACGGAGGACCGTCAGCCCTATCAGCAGGAGAGCTACAAATCTGGCGACCCTTTTGAACGGTCCATCTCCGTCGGAATCTCCTCTGTTCACCCCCACCGCACCGCGACCCCCTCGTTCGTTGTCAGATCTGCTGCAGCCCTCTGAGAAGTTATCTGACGTCCGACCAATTCACCGACCCCCTCTTCGCACCACGACCACGAGCACCAGCGACGATTCATATCAGACACAGCCAACTCCTTCGATATCCAATGGCCATTTCACATTTAGTGTTCCACAAGACTTTCCGTCACGCCCCCAGTTCTCGAATCCACCACCTCCATCAACCGTATCTCCCACCCGGTCGCCTATATTTTCCATCCCTTCCAGACCCTCTACGTCGTCGTCAGTAACTCCAGCAACCCCTACCCATTCAACTGCGAGGCCCTCACCGACGGTCTCCGTTAGGTCCCTGAGCATTGCAGAGGACCTACCTCTACCCCTTCCCACACCGCCAGCAGCGATCATGCCCCCTCCTCCTGTGCCCCAGAAATCTGCAACCGTCTCGTACAAACCTCGACAATCTTCACGGCTTGTGCCGCTTACCCCACAAGAAATTCAGTTTTATGACGACCCGGAGAAGAGCAGGAGGGGTTGGTTCAGCTTATCGAAGAAACGGAAACGCTCTCTCGCTGACGAAGGAGACGGCAAGAGGTCCAGAGATGCTGGCGCCATTATGCACCATTGTGTGTGTTTTTCAACGATTTTCTGGAGTGGTTGGATCTCACCCCAGCCATAGACGACGCCCGCCCAGAGACAGGAAGGGCTATGCGCCAAGAGTCCCCGATAATTGGCCTAAAAAACTTTAACAACTGGATCAAATCCGTCTTGTTCGCCAACTTTTGTCACCCCGCATTGGCGTCGAGCCCCGTCATCCAACGCCCGCGTCCCGGCCCCAAAAAGGCACCCATTACTAGAGGGAAGGTATTGGATATGGGATGTGGGAAAGGAGGCGACCTTAACAAGTGGGCGAAGGCACGCATAAGCGAATACATTGGACTCGGTTAGTCGCATCGCCATCGGTACCAAATTCCTCTGGGTGACGGTTCAAACGTGCCTTTCAACAGATGTTGCCTCCATATCTGTCGAGCAAGCTCGACGGCGGTACGAGAGCTTCAGAGGACCTCGTTTTGACGCAACCTTTGCCGCGTGTGACTGTTATGGCGTCTCGATATCGACTGCTTTGGATCCCGATAAACTCTCCACACCTTTCGATGTCGTGTCGTTGCAATTCTGTATGCACTACGCGTTTGAGACGGAAGAGAGAGCGCGATGTATGCTGGACAACGTTAGCAGATGGTTGAGGTCTGGTGGTGTCCTTGTGGGTACGATACCAAACTCGGGGCAGCTCCTGTGCGATTGTTTGATAATCCAAAGCCAATCAAGTTTCCTAACGAGCACGATTATCGGCACAGATCTAGGTTGCGGGGTTCCCCCAACCATTCCTTCGGCAACAACATTTACAACATCCATACCGACATGCCAATTCCTAGTGACGACGAAATGCCTCGATTCGGTTTCCGTTACGTGTTCTGGCTCAAGGACGCCGTGGAGAACGTGCCCGAGTTCCTCGTACTTTGGGATGACTTTGTTCGGTAAATTTAACTCCCATTTTTTTGCCCTGATGTTTCTGGATTGATTGCCTTCCTAGGCTAGCGGCCGAGTACCAGCTGGTGCTTAAATACCGCAAAGAGTTCCATGACATGTTTACGGAGTTCAGCGACCATTCTGAATTTGGACCTCTCATGACAAGGATGCAAGTTGTTGATGGCCAGGGGGACAGCAAAATGGATGAAGAGCAGTGGGAGGCCGCAAGTGAGTCCAATGTGATGTACCGCCGAGCATTAGCTGATACCGCGTCCAGATATTTACATTGGATTCATCTTCGAAAAACGATAGCCATCAGCTTCGGTTTCTGCTCATTTCGCTTTGCTTTTTGTTTTTGCTGTCTTCTGCATCCCCTTTTGTACATCTTATCACCTTCGCATTACCAGACGCCAGCCTCCCTCTTCAGGGGCATTATGACATTCTGCACCCATGTGTGGGTAGTGGTCCTTAGACATTTTGTTCAGTTATACGGATCTGGCCCGCAACCAGGCAAACTGTCGTCCTGTTCGGGTGATACGGGAGGCAAGAGTATGAAAAATTGGGCATATGGGCGGGGCCTACATAAGTAGATGGAGACAACGGGAAGGCAAGGATACACAAAACAGAAAGCGCTAGAGCGATGGGCCTTGGGAATATTGCGTCTACTCTTGACCAAAACCGACTGTCTCCCTGTAGAATGGATGAGTGGGCGCATCGAGACATTGAGTGACGATGTTACGTACTCGACTGCCAGTGTTAGCTTGTTCTCCAGCGTCGCGTAGTCCTTGTACGGTGGTAGGTCGATCCTATTGAAGCATGTATGACTCTTTGGAAGTTGTGAGGGATCGCCTGACTTCTCGATAGTGAATCGGCGAGGGCCATCAGAACCTTGCAAATCCTTGAACCCGTTGACGGGGATCCTGGAGGTCCCGGTGGCGAACTGGAGCAGACGGGATTTGCGTTCAGCTGGCCAGCTTCGGACGCACTGCCAGAACCACTGGATGACCTCGTCGGTCATCTCATATCCTCGATAGTCTGTAAACTTGCTCCAGTCGTCGCTGATAGCGTCAGGAATTAGCTTGGAAGCGAGCGAAGAGAGTAGTGGGTCGCGTACACATCGATCTCAGACATTCCACCGATCAAAAGCTCAAGCTCTCGCTCGTCAAACACATTGACGAGGTCCTGAGGAATGAGTTCGCCAAAGCCAGCCATGAACGCCTCGAACTGTTCGTTGACACGTTTGGAGATACGATACTCCACGATTGCGTCCACGTAGTCCTTCTTGTTCTCTTGAGTCACTGGGATATCCGCTCCTCCGGGCTTCAGCTCGATGGTAACCATTTCGCCAAAACGTTCTTCGGTGGTGGTGAACGTCTCATCAATGACGTCGGTGATGTCATTGTCCCTGCAATGGAAGTCAGGCTGAGAGCCAAAAGATATAACCACTGGCAACCACGTACAACATCCATGTTAAGCCACGATGTAGCTCAGCATCTACGCTCTCCAGGTCTGCGATCACGACTTTCTTCTTCAAAATCATCTTGTAGAACGCGACAATGAAGTATGCGTCCAAGAATCGACGATGAAAGATGCCCAAACCGAGACACCTCCCGATGAACTTGAAGTAGTTCAAGTGCTCGGGGTTGACACCAGAAGCAGGGTTGATCTGGAGGGTATAGTTGTCGTGGGCGGAGTATTCAAATAAGCAGTAGAATGGATTAAACATCTCGTGGGACAGCAGGAAGAAAAATTCTCTGCAACCCAAGTCAGCGTAAGATCTCCGAAGCACAACGACGTGTGATCCACCTTGACAAACCACCGTAATCCAGGCCATCTTCCCCATCGAACTTGATCATCAATCTTTTCTTGAGGTCGTTAGGAGTTTGCCTCATGATTTCCGCGTAACTGTCCTCGAATATGTGGTTACGCCTGACTTTGATCTGACAGTTACCAGGCTGGGTACGCATCGCGGGTTGACTTCTGAAGTAGATGAGTTTCCTCCTGAAATCACGCTTGTACTGTGGTACGTTGGCGTCAAGCGATGAGGGCATGCGGGGATCGTCCCATGTGGTTGTCTTGGTATTGTGGTCAACGAAGTAGACACGCGCCGTCGATGTGAGGCGCATCTCCCAACCGGACGGCAAGGGGCCGAGTTGTGCCATTGTTTGTGGTTGCAAGGAAGTGTTCTGCCCATTTGGCCCCATGACACGGATCACTGTCTGGCGCCGGGGGTCCACCCAGGTCGTGGTTCTAGTGTTATGGTCAACGTAGTAAGCCCTTCCCTCGGGAGTGTATCGCTCTTCCCATCCTGCCGGTAGTGGTCCAGCTCCTGCGGTAGTGGAGTTGGTGCTTGCCGCAAGGGCGCCAGCGGCGGTATTGGCAGTCGCGGTCGTATTTCTGGTGACCTGGGCAGGAGTTGACGTTTCCAACATATCATCGGCAAGAATACGGCGGTTGTGATTGTCACGGGCAGCATTCGTTTCACCGTTTTGGGTGCTGTTGTTGATCGCTTGATTCGTCGAGGGCCGATTCCACGTCGTGCTCCTCGTATTATGGTCGACATAATAGGTCCTGCCGAGAGGATCGATCCTACGTTCCCAGCCGGGGGGTAGCGGTCCGAATTGGTCCTCGTGAGGGTTGAAGTTTCGTTGAGGTCCTGCCGATTGCGAGGGGTTCGTGGGTCCGTGGTTTTGTTGAACTGGGTTGGTGGCTTGACCGGGGTTTGATCCTGAGAGTGGCCTCGGCTGGGGGTTCGGCTGATGAGGTTGCGGTTGCGGTGGCACGTCGTGCAACTCGGGGTTTGTTACGTGAGGGACGTTAGGGGACGGCATTTGGATAGTCGGGGTCGTTGTGACGTTGGACGTGGCCTGCGCACTGGTTTGGCGTGACAAGGATGGGTTTCCACCGCTACCGCTGCCGGGGTTGTTGACGGATACGGAAGAGTCGTTGAGGTTCAAACGTGAGAAGGGGTCGGTAACCCCGGGGACTTGGGAGGGCCCGGGGTTGCTGATCGGTTGACTGACGTTGGTCGAGAGATAAATGATAAGCTTGCCGTGAACGACGAGGTTGTCGTTGGACTTCTTGAGATCCAGTGTGAGCATTTCTGTATCACGTCCGTCATGTCAGGCGTGCCCGTGTCAGCATATCAGAGGCATGCTACAGGACGCACCATGACCGCCCAATTCCAAATCAATAACGTCTGCGACTCTAATGTTCACAACGCCGAGAAACCCTTGATCACGCTTCTTGAATTTGCGCTGGTCAAAAATCTGAACGGCGACAATGGACGATTCCTTGACGTTGCTGGTGTGCAGAGGGAGGGGAGAGAGATGATGAAAATGAATGAGTTTGAAGGGGTGGGAGAGGCTTACATATCAAAGCTCTCATTCCAATAAGGATTCAAAGTCTTCCTGATGACGCTGGTCGTGTGGGTTTGTTCTGCATCCACTGTAATGACCGCGAACGGGTCCGGGAGACGGAAGACCTCGCGCTTGGATAGGCCATCTGCGGCGACGACTGCGAAGAGAGATATAAGGAACACAGCCTTGGGGACGAGAGCGGATGATTGGAGGTACCTGTGATCCTGAGCGGCTTCCTAGGGAGGGCAGAAGGAGGATGAACAAGAGCGTGGGGCACGGACAACGGCGAGGCGAGACTTACAGGGCATTCTGGGAGGACGACATCGGACAACGATAGGACCGACTGGTCTGAGGATGAGAAAGGCAGGTGGGGACTCTGGACGGGACCGGCCTGACCTCGCGGAAAACGCCGGCCGAGCTCCGGCATCTAAATATCGTTTATTATTCCTATAGCGTATGTATTGTATTTATAATTTCCCATGCTTTGCTACAAGCTGACAACGTCCCCAAGCGTTCGCATTCTACCGGAAAACTCTACGAGGTTCCGTACGGGTATGTCCGACCGCCGATACTCAAGGCCGTCCACCAGGCCGTGGTCCTTCAACGGCGGGCTTTCCAGGGGTGGGTTGGAGTCGAAAGGACGACCGCACAGCGACCGTAAGATGGCCTCCAAAGGGCGTTGAGATGCGGGCCCACGAGGGGCGTCTTCGTCGTTCCAAAGCGTGCGTCGGATCGCACTCTGGGGGCTTGTGACAGACCAGTCCGTCTTCCGCGGAAAAGTCTTGCACGGTAATCTTCGGGATAACCAACGAATGATTGTTCTCTTGGGGGCTGTCCGTTGACGAAACGGGGGCGAAGGTGTGCTCGGAAAGAGGCATCGAACCCAACGCGGGGTGTTTCCGTCGTGGTAGGTGACTTCTCTTCGGCGGTCGAGGAAGACGAAGATCCAGTAGATCCCTTCCCGAGTGACATTTGCAGATGCGAAGATGGTGCAGTTTGAGCCGTGCGATAACTGGGGCACAGACCGAGCTTGATGACCAGGTACAACAGGACGAACGAGAAGGCGCACAATCCTCGAGCGAGGAAAACGAGGGACCTCCGCGATGCATACACCAAATCCCAGGCGGCCATAGTGTGGAAAGGAGGTCTGCCGTCTCGATCGATCATTCGTTCTATGGAGGCAGGCAGAGCCGCAGATGGGAGGGACATGATCTGAATTGACGGGGGGAGAGGTGTGATCTGGTCGATTCTCAGTGCTGGACAACGACCTCGTTTTCAGAACAGGGTGAAGGATGGGTGAAGATTTCTACATTGTCGCCGACGCTGCAATCGGGGTGAGTGCAGGAACACTACAAGCATCGAGCCGCAGAAGGTAGTAAATCAAGACAGATAGAAATGTCCGAACGAGAAATGAGGAGGCCTAGACGTATTATCATTGCACTCTATGCAATCGATCATAACGGCACGTCCTCCAATAAAAACTGTGAAGGAAGAACGATAAAAAAAACGGGAATAGAGTGGACAAGATAAAGTTGTTGCTGGAGAGGAAGATAACGGGGAGAATGGAGTGAGATGACGCGCATATATGGAAACAGATGCAGAGGGGTGATGGGATGAAATCGGATTACAACAGTCGTTTACGCCAAGCGAATTCCAGGAGAATGAACTGCTTGTCAGCGCAGCTGTTCAGCAAAGCTGATCACCAGAACGGGGGACGGCGGGGGGGTGCTATTTACAACCGTCCTTCCAGGAAAGGAGGTGGGAATGAGTAAAAACTCTGGACGTGTAAGGGAGCGTAGAACAATCAGGCGCAAACGAGTGACATGAGAACCATGATGGAAATCCCTTGACGAACTTCCGGGTCGTAGGTCAGGGGGTAGTGGAACAACATTGGGTTTTGAAACAATTATCGGAGTTGGAGCCTCTCTCGTCAACGCTAACGTAGGGGATGGATGGAGGGTTGGTTTGGGGGTGACTTGTCCCCCGCGGACAGTTGCTGAGGGCCTACATGAGAAGCGCAGACGAACTGGCGTGTCGTCTAGTGATCCAAACGCATCGGACCGTAGGTCTCGGCTCTGACTAACGGCAAACGTCCGATTTTCTTGCCCTTGAACATCATACTAGGCCCAGAAGTTCGATTCGGGGGTGGGCAGGGGCTATCCCCGATATCGGTCTCCTCATCTTCACTATGGGCAGTGGTGTTTCCGTCTTCAGTAAGGGTAGCTAGGCCGGTGTTACCGCCTCGGCGCGTGCGTGCCGCTGTTGCTGCAGCGAATAATGGATGTTTAGTGGTTCCGTTGGAGGGGGCGGTGTTGCGCTTCTGCTGGGCGGCCAATGTCATTTTCACACACCCGGAAAGGTTATCCCCATACGCGTAGCTCTTCGTGCGCCCGAACTTGGCCTTGCGGAACTGATCTAAATCCTCCCGTCTCGAAGTTGCGTGATTTGGATCGTCCATCTGGACGTAGCCGTGAGGGGGATCACAACGGTGACCATTGTCCTTGAAATAACCGGAGTAACCGCCTTCCAAGATGTAGACCTCGGGGTAGTGAATTTTTGGGTATACGTGGTTGTTCATAGCCCTGTCTTTGGAGCGGAGGTGCTTGGCACTGGGTGGGTGTTAGGACAGAGGTATTTGGGACGGATGAGCGAGGCATACAAGGTAGGGGCACGTTTGGCGCTAAATTCACAATGGAAAATGAGAACCGTCTTCCCGGAAGCATCTCCGCTGCTGGATGGCTTCGGCTTGAGCGCGTTGGCACCAAGAAGAAACTCTTCAACGGCAGCGGTCGTATTAATGTTGAGGGCGCCGGGAATATGTCCACCGCTGTACTCGTAATCAAACCTACAGTCGATGATGTGGTATGATGTAAGCTTGCTATCAAACACTCCATCAAGGAGATCGTTCAGCTGGTAAAGAAATCAGGCGAAAGTACGGAACAAGAGGGCAGGAACAATTCCTACAGTCTGCTGGTTGACTCTCATCAAGCCATCCTCCTTAACGCGGTGGCAGGGTAAGATCTTTCCGTTGGCTTCATTATCACCAAACCCTGGGGCAAGCCACCTGGACCGAGGGCTGGGCTCGCTGAGGTCGCGTGGGCTTTCTGTCTGCCTGGAGGGTGTGAGGCGGGCGACGGGATTGGGGCGAAGATTATCGGAGCCATCACAACGCCTCAGCGTCTTGTTTTGCTGGCGTCTGATATATGCCTGAGCCGGCGAGGCTTCTACAGAATCGAAACTCTCCTCGTCGAGGGGTGAAGAGGGTATATTGACGGTGTTGGGGGGAAGCATGGCGGAAAACGCGCGTCGAGTAGGGAACAGGGAATCCGCCCTCTCTAGGTCGGGGTACGCGGACTTAGTTTGGGAGACGACATTAAAGGGCCCAATTGCGGAGAGAACCGGCCGCCTTGGACGCTTGCTGGGGGGGACGCCGAGGCTATCGAGGCCTGGGTTGGTGTTTCTACCTGGAACACCTGCACTGACAATACGTTCCAACTTGCGCATCGATGGTGAAGATGGCGGGGGTGAAGATAGTCTCTCGATACGGGAACGCGTGACGGATTCCGGGGAATGAGAACGTCGCTTTCCGATGAACTCTAGTACTGGCGGGGAGGTATTCGTAGTTGAACGAGGAGGGGATTGAGCTTCGTAGAACAACGCGTTGAAGTTTGTTACAGTGGGAGCGGCGGAAGTTGGAGGAGGCGCATCCCAATCCTTTACGGAGATGCTGATCTCCTGGGGGTTGGTATTATAGGACGAATCGACGTCCATGGGGTCACTGTGATCCTGTGTTGAAAGGTCAGGTCGGTACTACTTGACAGAGAAGGAGGTAGAACAAACCATCTGGGAGGAATCGGCGGTATCGAGAGTTTGTTCCGTACGAGAGGGTGCCATCCACTCGAAGGGAAGTGCGGCTCGCTGAAGTTTCTTTCCGGAAGTAGTACCTGTTCCTGAACTGATAGAGGAGGGTGGCCGGAGGTTCTCGTTGCTGACATCTCGTCCAAAGAGACGAGCTGAGCTTGTGAACGCGCGAGGTCTTGCGGTGAACTTTGAAGGGGCGACACGGGTGGGTGGGGCGGGGGAGATATCCATTGGGACTGGTGATGCGACGTGATTGTCGCGTTCCTCAGTGGTTGTAGGGTTTAGGGACATGTTGGAGGCGAAGGAGAGCTCGAGGTCATCAGAGATGTCGTCGAAGCTTTCGTTAGGAACGGGGCTGGAGCCTTTTCTCGTGGGGAGACTTGGAACCTGGAGAAAGCGGCTTGCCGTATGGGTTGGGAAGAGGGAAGGCATCGCGCTGGGTAGAAGGTGGAATGGTTGGTCTCTCTTCGGTTGCCTGGTGGGTAGCTGTTGAACTGGAGGGACGTATCGCATGTCGAGGAAGAGGGGGAGAAGGTTCAAGTTGAAGAATGAACCAGAGATCAACGTGACATCCGGAGAACGGCTACGAGTGAAAACCACGTACCGACAATTACAAGATGGCCCCGGAGGGTGGGAAAACGTGATGTATGGATTCGGCCTGGGAGGTTGATCAGTATTCGTCGGATCAGATTATGGCCCAGTGGGGAGAAACAATGGGGGAGAGATACAGGGCGACTTGTAGTCACGCTGATTGTGTCGCCAAATGGAGAGGGGCCGTTGGTCCCATCATGGCTTGTTCGGGCCATGGAGGGAAAGCGACAGGTTGGCACCGCCCATGGTTTGTCCACACCCTAGGTTTGTTTGAAAAGAATGCTCACTGGTGGGGTGGTGGCCGAGAGAATGTGGTTACGGAGGAGGCCGTTCCTGGAGGGGGCGAAAGAGTCAGTGCGGGTTGGAAAGGCGGCGGGAATTGGCGGATGGAGAAGATGCCGGTGGTGACACGGTGCTCACGATTGGGAAAACAGAGGAGAAGAGGAGAGGGACAAACAAACGAGTGTGTTGGGATGTGGGTCCACTGGTTGAAAGGAGAGCGAGGAGAGGACACTCACGGAAAAACGAGGATTAGTTCCTCGCAGCGAAGAAAAACAGAAATAGAATGGGTAACGCCGCGCGAAGAGGAGGAGTTTCCAGACAAACAAACACTACGACTTTGGTGAACAAGTTGAATGCAAGCTCAAGTTCAAACCTCGCCAACGCGCCACCCACGCGTGCTTGGTTCACTTTACACGTGATCTATCATCTGACCCACATCTCTCCGATAACACTCCACTCCCTCGCCACTGACGCCACCGGCCCGTCGCCGACCACCAGTACCCGAAGCCCTCCCACGGTACAGAATCCCTTTTTGAATGCGATATATTCCACCTTGAACTCTCGAGAAGCTGCCTCCCCTCCCTCCATGACCATGTCCAGCGGGAATGCACTTGCACCTGTTGGTGACGCTCCTCTCCCGTTCGCAGCCTCTTCAGACAACGAGAACGGCGAGGGCAGGATTGTTGTTTCGTTCTCACCCCCTCCCTCGTTCTCCGCTTCGTCCCTGTACATCACCCGGGGTGAAGCGACCAACAACCTCTGAGCCAAGCTTTCCGAAAACGAAAAATTGCCTCTGGGCGGCGTCCCGGTCGGAGACGGTGTACTTTGACCAGAGCTTAGAGTGATTGAGTCCTTTCGCAGCCACCAGGTTCCCTCCCGTTGCTGTGGTGGTCCGACGACCGTCGTACGTATTGGTAACAAGTGCTGGATGACAATTGACAGCATTCTGCCCGCCTCTTGTTGTGCCGATCCCGACACCGTCAACCGACAAGTCAGTTGGAACGGCTTATCGACAAATATCTCCTCGCGAGGGAAATCAATCACCACTAAATCCACCGATACGCCCGGCGCTGCTGGCAGTGGCGTCGCCGACATCGGCGGGGACATCGGCATCGTCCCAGCGCGGCTCACTCTCGGGGCAAATGGTACAGGTGATTGCACTCTGCCCGATAATGGTGGTGTCTGTGGTCGATACGAAGGTTGAGGAGAACGAGATCTCGGTGGTGTGTTGTTGCCTCCCAGCGATGTGCTCTTTTGCATGTGTAATGGTAGAGCCGATGCCGGAGTGGTCGGAGCTATCAGTGGTATTCGCCGGGACAGCATCTAAAGTACACTCAGCTCGTTTCAACCAATCGACCAGAAGCGCCCACGTACCGATGTCAACAACCTCCCTGGCTCCCCGAATGATGCTCTCCAGGCAATATCCAGCCGGCCGAGAGATATCACACTCCCAGGAGCATGTGTGATGGGTAGATCAGGCAGCACCTTTGGCGAAAGAATGTAGATGTACTGCCGCATATCTTGCGGCTGCATCAAAGCATTATCACCCAAGAACAACCCATCTCGTGAACCAACCCCAGCCATGTTTATATCCTTAACGTCCCACCCGTCGGCGCACTCGAACCCGATCCTTTGGAACCACAACGCGTCCTGGGTCAGGTTCTGGATGTGAACCTCCAGAAAAACCTTCTCCCTCTCACTTCTGGATAAGAGAGCTGAAGGGGACCTCGGTAGGTGTACCTTTGTCTTGACCGACAGGGGATTCGTCACCTTAAAACCAACTCGTTGAGAAACTATTACGACCCTCTTCGCCAGTGGGCTTACTGCGAATTTGTAGAACTTCCTGAACAATTGCATCGACGGATCTTTCTCATTTTCCTCCGTTCGGGCGGGGCGACGCGCCCCAGGCGGTAGTCGATACTGAACTGTACACCCCAATACGTGTTGGCCCAGTTCTTTGATCTCGTGGTGAATGATTGCCTCCAGCGTGTCTCCTCCTTTTAGAACTCCGTCGGAACCGGCGGAAAATTCTGCAAGTAGTACCTTCGTGGTTGCGGTTTGGATCTCCACGGTTAACTGGACGTCGGAGATGCCCACCCCCGCTTCGTTGTTCACGGCAAGACAGCTTGAAAAAGTCTCACCCAATTGGATGGCACCAAAAGAGGATGGAAGCGTCAACATATCCGAAGCGTTTGTGAGGTCTCTTAGACTTTTGGGGTGAATAGGTAGAGGGTTCTTTCCCTGTAGCGAGACGACGGAGGCAGTCGACCGTGCAGAAAATGACGGAGAACTCGAATAAAACGGTTCCCAGGCACTGGCAAGCGTAGGGCGCTGTGTCGCCGAGGGGCTGACCTGATCAGCCATAAGACCCAAATCCATACACACTTAACTTACAGAGACCCGCATGACTTTCAGGACGAGCAAGTGTTGTCCCGTGCCCTCCATGATGACGGAAAGATCAAATGGGAGTGAGAGTCCCTCGCTTATCTTCGATCACTCGCAGCTTCTCCTCTCCGGCCATGTCTCGCTATGACCCAGACAAATGGATCCAACAGCTCATGCAATGCCAACACCTTTCTGAACCCGACATTAAGCTACTTTGCAACAAGGTCCGAAATATTCTCATGGAGGAATCAAATATTCAGCCCGTATCGAGTCCAGTCACCATCTGTGGGGACATCCATGGCCAATTCTGGGATCTGCTCCAACTATTGAGGGAGGGGGGAAATGTTCCGGGTACGAGCTATATTTTTATGGGACGTACGTGTCTCTTTGGATCGTAGTGGCCGTCCGGAAAGGATAACGCTATCCCGCCACTCTAGGGTGATTTTGTTGACAGAGGACATTACAGTCTGGAAACCGTGTCGTTGCTGTTTGCCCTCAAGGCAAGGTTCGCAAAAAATCTGTTCCGACCGCTCTTACACTCATTGGATGTTCAGATACCCGGACAGGATCACTCTCTTAAGAGGAAACCACGAAAGCAGGCAAATCACTCAGGTGTATGGCTTTTACGGTTCGTTTGGGTCCATAATCCACGACACCGCTCTATCATGACGCGCTTCTAGATGAATGTCAGCAAAAATATGGCAGCCCAGCGGTCTGGAAGGCGTGTTGTGGCGTGTTTGATTACTTGAACCTGGCAGCGGTGAGTAGAGACCTGAACATGCAAGCTCACCGTCGCTGAACTCTGATAAATACACAAGATAATCGACGGGGAAACCCTCTGCGTGCATGGTGGTCTATCCCCTGACATACGAACGTTGGACCAAATTCGTCTTCTTTCCCGAGCGCAGGAAATTCCCCACGAAGGAGGTTTCTGTGGTAAGTTTTCCTTTTGGCGCGCAATACATGACCCTGATGCTCTCGAAGATCTCATGTGGTCAGACCCGGATGAGGTTGAAAACTGGGCCGTGAGTCCGCGTGGTGCGGGCTGGCTCTTCGGCGGGCGCGTTACTCAAGAGTTCAACCACTTCAATTCCCTAAAACTCATCGCCCGGGCCCATCAACTTGTACAAGAAGGGTATAAATTCATGTTCGATAACCAACTCGTGACAGTCTGGTCCGCGCCGAACTACTGCTACCGATGTGGGAACTTGGCCTCAATTCTGAAGGTTTGTGAGGACGGGAGCCATGAATTCAAAGTCTATGACGCTGCGCCTGAGAACGAGCGGGACAAGGGAATGCAACGAACTAAGCGGACGGTAAGAGCTAAACGGGACCTTCAAAGTCCACGCACTAAATCTGTGTTCTCCGTTTTAGGGGAACATGCCCTACTTTGTATAGCTCTATATATTTTTATTAATTCTCTCTCTACCCTTCCACGGCACTACATAGACGAGCGAAATCACTGAACCTCACAAACCGAAAGGTGTGCTAGCGTCGAACGTTGAAATTTGAAAAGTTGAACCTGAGTGTACAACGGCACGGTGACGTTGAACCCCGGCGCGTCGGTCACGTGGCAAAGGTTTCATGGCTAATTCTCTGCTCGTTCACGGTGCAGTCTTTGCTGTCGGTGCACTCGTTGGCGGTGGCATAGCCGCCACCATTGCTCGAAAAAGCGAGACCACCCCATCTCAGTTCGTCCCGCGTTCCCAACAACCTCTCCTCCAGGTCGAAACGACCGGAAACGCGGTCATCGCCCCCAATGTTGGTGTCGTATCTCCGCCTCTAAAATACGGGAACCCAGGTGCGCAGTCTCTACCACTGTATGAAGGTCAATTTTCCACACCTCTAACCAGGGCCAATTACCGACCAACTCGTCCGCAAGGCGTATGTGACTGGTTACGATCGTCGGCTGAGGCACCCTGTTTGGGTACGTCATGTGGTCCTTGCCCACAGAAACGATTCTGACCCTGGAAACAGACAGCAGAGCACCTCACCCAGTCAGTTCTGCGGAAAGGTTCGGACACTGGCGATCGGTCGAAAAGCAACTTCACTGAGGATGCAAGCATACCGGCCATGTTCCGTGCCAAACTTCAGGATTACTTCCGGAGTGGGTACGACAGGGGGCACATGGTCCCTGCCGCAGATGCAAAGTCGTCCCAGGATGCCATGGATGAAACATTCTTGCTGTCCAACATTGCGCCCCAGGTTGGAGTTGGGTTCAACCGCCATTGTTAGTCACGCAGTCCACGGCTGCTCGTACCGCCAGACTAACGACCTACACCCAGATTGGGCATACGTAGAGGATTGGTGCCGGAGGTTGACTGGGTCGTTTCCTGATGTATACGTCTTCACTATTCCGCTTTATCTCCCTAAGCGAGATGCCGACGGTAAATGGCGTGTCGCAAGTATTTTTCTCGACATCGTGTGATAAATTTACTTGACAGATTTTCTCAACAGACGCACGAGGTCATTGGTTCCCCTCCTAATGTGGCCGTCCCAACGCATTTCGCCAAAGTCGTGCTGGCTACCAAGCCTTCTTCACCAAGCACACCTAATGTCCCTGAGATCAGCACGGGCGCATTCGTACTCCCAAACACACCCATCCCTGATGAGGCGCCATTAAAGAGCTTTGTGGTACCAGGTGAGTATCTTAGGACCATGGTTTCCGCCGAGTGACCGAATTTTGATCGTCCAGTCGACTCCGTTGAACGAGCCTCTGGACTCATTTTGTTCTCTGATGCGATAAAAAGCACATCCAAGCATATTTGCCAGACGACTGACTGTGAAGTCATCATTCGGCATTTCGACGATGCACAAAGGAAGATCGCTAACCCGAAGGGCTCACGATGACATACAGCTCCGTATGAACAGGTCTAATATACAGTCCGTAATACGACATTACAGTAACGAAGGAGAATCTTGTATGTCATAGAGGGATCCGAACTTCGTTGACCCAAGCGTGAAACGGGCGACGTGAACAACCAGCAGAAGTTGGGTGCAACCGGGCACTCATCCCAGTCACGTGTTTGTCCAAGGGTGACTAACGAGTCGTTGAACGGAGATGAGCGCACGATACCGTACATCGCTGTCACTGTGAGACATCAACTCCATAACACGAGTCTTCGCCCCAAGGTCCGTCAAGATCCTGGACGGCTCGTCAGCGGGGACAACGGCACGAAAAGTGGATATACTTTTTGCCTCGCTCGTAATGCTTTGCATACTGCCCAATGTCGTGAGATGCGACAGCCAGGACAAGGGGATCTTGAGAATTCTTGAGCAGCTCCATCAGCAGCCTGTATCGTCTATGGTTTGCATTAAATATTGGGAGACCGGACCATTCAGGCGTACCCGAGTTGTTGATAATTGTTCTCATTTAATTTTGTCGCGTTCTCCTTCCAGAATACATCTGACTCGTGAACAGGTGTCCAGGAAAGATGCCCAGATTGGAGTTCTGAGCTGTACTCGTCGTATGTACTGTTTAAAACAGGGTGAGTATGGTTGAAATAAACACCATAAGTGAACGTCACACACGTAAGACTCTCAAATCGTGCTGAAAGTTCATCCCTTAGGAACTGGACATCCTCAACAATATCCTCGTCGCTCCACTTTCGCGTTGACAGGTTTTTTACAAACGGCAGCAGTTGTGCCACTAGCATAGCCGGCAAGTTCGCCGCAGGTGCCTTCGTCACTAGGCCCCGAAAAGTGGAAACAATGACCCGTATCACCTTCTCCTTGACGGCTGCCTGGGCCACATCTGTTAGGAGAGGAATGATGTCGTACTTCCTATGAATATGGGCATCGGCCTGGGTAGGGAAGGCGAAGCTAGAGAGGTACGGACTTGTTTATCTCTTCAGCAATATCCTGCTCGAAGGTCAACAGCCAAAAACAAAACGCGGTCTGGTAGCACATTTGGGGGCCGGGGTTGTGTTTGACGATATCCACCAGGCTGGAGATGTAATCAGTCGTGATAGAATAATATTTGTCCTTCGTACCCTTGGATTATCTGGGGAATCCCCCAGACAGACTTGCGTACTTCACGTCGGGGGAGCAGTGCTTCCAGGCATTGAACGGCAAGATCACGCTTGTGAGGAAATGGTGAAGTCAAGAACGAGGAGAGGGTGTTGAGGAACGGTTGGAGTATGTTTGGCATGATTGGTGTAGTTTCAGATGATAGAAAAACTGTGAGGATCTGGGCGGTTTTGAGTTGTACGACGTCGTCTTGAACGTCCAAAGCGCTAGGTACGGGGTCAGGAAGGTGCACCATCGGGCAACGGGAAGATTACCGAAGAAGGGCACCGTATGGGAGTTCTTGGTCGGTTTCAGAGGCGCGGGTAAAGAGGGGTATCCTCTCGTCGTGATCTGGAACGTTGTCAGGGAGCAGAAGGAGTTGGATTGGATTAAAGGGACCTGCCTAGGAGAGCATCCGCGATGTAGACCAGGATGCACTGCATTGTATCGACCCGTTGGAGTTTGTTGAGGAGGCGGAGATAAAGGAGTGCATAGCTCTGTCCGTCTGAAAGCAAGATGGAATCTATCTTTGCCTTTGGCTGACGATCCACTTTCTTGAGAAGAGCGAGCTCGTCAGTTGTAACCAGTCCCGCGCGTTGATAGCCCTAATTCTGCGGGTCAATTTTTTGGATTGCGGACAACAAGCGAATGGACTGACTTCCCAAGGGACAGGCTTCGATTGGATTTTGGCGGACTGTTCGTCCAGATATGCGTTTGAGACGAGTGAGAGGGACATCAGGATGGGCGTCGGGAGGACAGTCTTCCCAAAAGGGACTACTGATGCTACCCCGACGATCCGCCCTCCGAGCTGTCCGCACCCTGGCTACGGAAGCCGGTGCTTCCAACAACACCCTCCACGCACCGACGTCGCCGTCGCCGACCCCGGCGCGTTCAAAACCGCTTCTCGAGGCGTCCGTCATCGTCAATCGTTCCCCCACCATCACTCATTCACCCTCTCGGTTTGAGAAGACATTCTTCCAATACCAGTCCCGCATTGCCCGTGCACTTCACAACCCGTTTCCCTATGAGTTTTACTTTAAGCAGGGTTCCCCTCTGGAGGCTCAGTTCAACATTGAGGAGCGGAAGCGCGAGAGGCAGGCGTTTGGTCGTTTAACCCGGCCGGTGTGGGAAGCAACTGAAGCAAACCTCGAGGCCGCGGAACTCGCCAGGGAAGAAGTTGGGAAAAGGGCCACAAGATTCACCGATGCCGACAAGCGAAGAGATTTGCACAGTCTGGACCGACGTGGGGAGCGGAACCTCTACCTCATCACCAAGAGCGGAGATGGTTCGTGGTCGTTCCCTCGGGCACCCATCGGGAAGGGAGAGTTCTTACACCAGGTAAGCAACCGTTGTCCTTCAAGGTTTCCCCCTTGTTAACCATCACTCTGCAGGCTGCCGAACGCGTCCTTCATCCACATTGTGGGATAAACATCGATACCTGGATGGTTGGGAGAAAACCAATTGGGCTGTACAGGCCCGCGGTACCAGCAGAAGGGCCCGAAGTAGGCCCGCTGTGCTTTTTTGTTGGGTCTCAAGTCACTGACGGCGTCCCAGACTCTCATGTTTTTCTACAAAATGCATATTCTTGCCGGTCAGGTTGAGCCGAACGGGTCGTCTGCTGTCGACTTCGCGTGGCTCACAAAGGAAGAGATTAAGGGGTATGTGGAGAGGGTATACTGGCATGGGGTTAAAGACATGTTGTCGGACTTGTAGAGGAATATCCTACTTAGCGGGATATCCCGTCCCCGGCGTCACCCGTAATGATCCCAACTCCGTTGTAGAGTCAATGTGACGAATGCCTTATAAGGAAGGAACAGCTCACAGGCAACCCATAACCTCAACCACACCCACCCTCACAACGCCAGCAGTAGACATGAGCGGCCCGGCCACCGTAGATTGGGATCATAAAACTGTCATTGGAAACAAATCCAAAACGCCAAAGGTTGCGAGGAATGAGTCGGAAGTTAACGGTATGTGTTTTTGCCAGCATCATGTTCGTCTTTGCTGATTTACCCCAGCCGTTCGTACATCTTCTGTCTGATACGGGATGCCCCTTTGTCTTACTCTTTACTTCATTAAGGCTCGTAGGGTTGGTGCAGTTGTCGGGACTGATAAGAAAGTCACTGGTGGCACCAATAGAGCTCACCAAAGTACACGCCCAACCTAAAGGCAGCTTCACAACAAACTCACAGATATCCTATCGCGCAGACACTGACCATCAGAAAATCGCCAAGATTGATCGTGAAAACGAGGTCGCACCACCACCGAAGGTCTCAGCCTCAGTAGGGAAGGTACAAACCTTTCACCTAGTTCGTGGTCCAGTGTTTGACGTTTTTGCTCAGGCGATACAACAAGCTCGTATGGAGAAGGGTCTTTCCCAGAAGGATTGCGCTCAAAAGATCAACGAGAAGCCTTCCGTGTTACAAGATTATGAATCCGGCAAGGCCATCCCCAACGCCCAAATCCTGTCCAAATTGGAGCGGGTGCTGGGCGTTAAACTACGAGGTACACCACTTATCACCCCGTCCGTGTCATATCGTTCACGTCAAATGACAGGTTCTGACATTGGAAAGAAGCTGGAGGGGCCGAAGAAGTCGTAGACCTGGGTCCCTCCATAGTCGCCGCCACCTATCTGCGGCCCCCTCGATCCAACGTTTCGATCCATCGAAGCGGTTATAATCACAATTCGGCAGTACGCTGTATACACTATTCTGATACATATCTACAACACCGGCCCCTAGACGTACCTCACTGGGCCTGATCGTTTTCCACCCCTCCCTGTTAGGTTTGCTTGTTGGCAGCGTCGAGGATGAAATGCTCATCAACTCACATATGATATATAGTCAGCGCTCTCGCACGCTTTATATTCCTTGAGGAGTTCTTCGGCAGTTGCCCTACAGCCCGGTTAGCACCAACCGACGCGCATGAGGTGTTGTGCACCTTGCATCATCGAACTCTGCAAGGCTATTTTCAAAAATCTTCTCTTTCTTGTATTGCTCCATGAACGCGTTACGTCTTCGTAGACGATCGAACTGATCGATCATCCGTTTGAACAACTAAGGGTGGGGTTAGCTGAGGGTGATGTGTGAGGTCGTTTATCTGCGTACAGAAGCAATGCTTGTGTGGTTTGCCAGCATGAGCCCACTCACGCGGTGATTAGTGGCGATGTAGGGTGATTTCCTCGTCAGTGCCACTTGTATCGCAGCCGGTCCCCATGGGATGAAGTTGGCCAACTGACGTTCCCGAATTCGAAGAAGCGAAGTGTGTACCTTGAATAGGAGATGGGAAACTGAATAGATGGGGCAATAGGTGTACGCACGTCGGTTGGATCAACGTCTCCCTGGATGATATTAAGGATGGAGATATAGCAAGCTGTCTTGCTGGGGGTCGTAGATACCATCCGATTTTTTGGCTGGAGGAGGCGTCGCATAACATCTAAGACCGTGGTCCGGCGGATAGGCTTCGCCTGGTGTGGCGAGTGTCAGTTGCCATCACGGTAGCAAAGACCCACACCGGGCTGACCTTGTCGATTTGATCACTGGTAAAAGGAGTATACGAAGTCATCAAGAAATGGCACCGGGGAGTTGGTATCAAAGAAGCGATTATCCCAACGAGGTCGTTGTTCATGTAGCCCGGATATCGAAGCGTTTGAGTGCTTGCGGCCATGACGGTCGAAACCTAGTGGCAGTGGGGTGGGTGGACCGTTGTGAAGGGCAAATAATATCTCACCAGCTGGTTGGTTTGGTCAAAAGATGGCGTTTGGACGTGCAGCCTGTCAGCGGCGATGCGTGCCAAAGCGCCGTTGTCCAACACAACGACAGAGTCCGCGTGATTTGTTAGCCGTTTTAACGTTAGCAGAGCGTTGTATGGCTGGACAACGACGTCGCCTTCCTGCGCATTCGGAAACACGGAATATGTTTGTATCAACTTCTTTGGGAACTTGTCATTGAGGCGCTCTAGGAGGAATGAGCCGAGGCCAGAGCCAGTTCCTCCAGCTATCGAATGCATGAGCATGAACCCCTTAGTAACATATAAGGCCGCGAGTCCTCATCACAGTTGATAGCAGGGTACTCGCCTCGAGAGAATCACTCCCCTCTGCCTCACGATCGACCATTTCCATGACTTCTTCGTACAGACGTTCACCCGCAGCGTACCCCTGGGCCCAGTTGTTTCCCGCCCCACCCCCATCCTGGGATACGAAAATATTTTCCGGGTTGTAGAGGTTCGCAAAGGGTGATGTGAGGATATTGTTGATAACCTGGAATCACTGAGGTAAGCATGGATTAACGATAGACGCCAAGTCGCGTACTCTTGGCTCAAGATCAACGAGGATTGCGCGAGGAATGTAGTGCTCGTCATCCGCCTGGTAAAAAAACACGTCTTTACGGTCTCCGCCCTCCGTCGCCCAGTCTTCGAGTATGCCTTCACTGTTGATCCCGTGTTCCGCGCACAATCGTTGCCAATAAACGGAGCCCACTGCGCATCCGGATTAGAGTACAGACTAACACCATAGGTGAGGAGGCGTACTTTGGTTCCCGCATTGGCCAAGCTGGACTGTGACGATCTCTCGAGGCATCTCTGTCGTCTCGGTGGCCGTTTCGGGCTGTCCGCTTGGGGTCCACGGTGTGACTGGCGGCCAAGGGGGTGGTCACATAGGTCACACCTTTCCTTTTTTGGATGAAACACCTCAACCTGCACCACCAACATCGACGACTCACGACTGACAACTGACGACGGCGGCGACGACCACCATGCAGCAATCGTACCGTTCGCCTCGTCAGCCCGTCCGCACGAGGTCCAAACCCTATACCAGGCGGCAACCGCCTCCTAGGTCGGGGTCGATTATGGCAACGATTAGAAATATAGTCACCGCGCCTCTGTCCTGGTTCTCGACCACCGACGAATTCGAGGACACGCCAGGCAAGAGAAGGAGAGCACCTGTTTCCCAACCCAATGCAGACGCGTCGGATGAACACCGTTCCGTCAAGAGGCAGAGGGTAGCCAGTCCACCGCCACAACCCCAAGCGTATCTTGACCCACCACTGACAATGTTCCAACCTCGTTCAAAGCGGGATGGTGCACTACAAGACTCTGCCACTACCGCCTTCCCTTCTTCTGCATTGATGAACGCCAATACTCAAGAACCTCAACCAGACAAGTCCGGGCGCCACAGTTTATCCGCTGCTGTCTGGTCCCGCCGCGGTCAAAGTCGAGAGGCATCCATGGATAACCTACCGAGTCGTTTAGTCACAAGAGACGCAACAATGATCCCCCTCCCGGTCTCCAGGGAGGCGTCTCTCTCATCAGTTCCACGCGATTCCTCCGTCGGACCAGTTCGGGCTTCCTTCCGGATGCGAACGACACTCAGTCCAATCCCAGTTGGGTCTGAGTATGGGCCTACTCCGAAGCGGCGAGACCGCGATCCATCGGAGCCACCCCCATTGACCGCGTTGATGTCAAATCCGATCTTCGTCAAGCCGCCGCCCAACCAGCACCTGACCCATCGAAGTCAATCTGCGCAGCCCACTACTACCCTTGGTGCTCTTGCTCAAACATCCCGCGCAGTAGGTTTCCTGTTCTCCCTCATACTCTAGCTTGTTGTTCACTCCATTTGTGACAGCACAACCGCATCTCGCCCAGAGAGTCGGGCCTACACTTAAATCATCTCCTTCCCCATGATCGTATGTGCCAAACCTTTTACTTTCCCATCATCCAGTCCGAATTCCCACCTGCTTTTCAGCCTCTTTGCGCCCAATCAACGCGAGCGAAATCGCCCTCTCTGAACTGGCTATATACAGGACTCCATTGTTGCCGACTCGCCTCCGCGGTTCGGAGACGATCCCAGAAATGTTCAAACCGAAGAAGGTTCACGCTATCGTCCCCATGAAGAGTGGGAAGCGCGATTTACCCCGCCTAGGCACCGAACGGAAAAAGAAGAAGGGGAAGAAAGAGGAGGATACTCGCAAACCGTACTCTGCTCATGGCAGCATAAAGAAGCTACTGCAGCGCAGGAAAATAGAGGAAGAAGCGGAGAAAGATCACACCGACCATGTTATGGACACGTCCGATACGAACGTGGCTGATGGCACACTCACATCCCCTGCTGCCGCTGAAAGCGTTACCATCCCTCTCCCGGAGCCTGACGTTCCTCAACATCGCGTTTACGCCCGTGAAACATCCGCACTCCGTGTAGGCCGGAGTAGGATGAATCGTCCGGATCGGCCTACCTCTGTGCGACCATCGAGGACCAAGTTCTCCGCCGCCTTCGAAGATGATGACCCCGTGGACCAGGATCCGCCGAGGTTCGAGGCAAAGCCGATGTTCGAACCACCGATGGACTTTACGTTCGCTCGAGATGTGAGCAGCTTCCCCCCTCTGACGATTCAGGGCTGATCACTCACCCCCAGACAACCTCCGTTGCGGATGCTACGCCTCCAAAGCCTACCAAAGAGCCACCAATCGCTGCTCTACCATTCTCTTTGACATCCGAGTCGTCCAAGTCGAGTTTCCAGGCTGCGCCAGTTTTGCCGGCGATGTCTCAGTCCGCTGTCCCAGTCATATCTCTGAGTCCCCCCACGCCGCACAAGAACGATTCTTCCACTGGGATTCCGAATTTCTTTGCGAATTCTTCGCTCCTCACCCGACCATCGTTCCCCCCGCCCCTGCCTCCGCCATCACGCAGCTTATTCGGCTCACCCCCGGTCAAGGAAACCCCTCACCCGACACCCCTGGTTACGCCGGACGAAACGCCCCTCTCGGCTGGGGCGAAGGGTTTTATGACGACGTCGGATCCATTAGAAATATTCCCTCCACCCGCTCCCCCAGTCGGTACTGTCCCAATAATCTCCTCCCCAGCGATATCAATTTTCCCCACATCCCCGGCGAAGGTTGAACACACTCCAGAACCGGCACCGGCGCCATTTGGTGGAGACCCACCGAAGTCATCATTTCCTCCACCAGTCCTTCCCCCTAGCACTCAACCTGCATCGAGTTTGTTTGGGGGTTTACCATCCCACAATACTGCTGTCGAACCCACGAATGTCCCAACCACAACCGGCCCCTCAGTAACATCTACCATGGGATCCACCCCCGCCGCAATCAGTTCGGAGCACAAGGGGCCAATAACATCAATGTTCTCGTTCAGTAGTTCATCAGGAACGCCGTTCACCGGATTTGGGGCGACTACCTCAACGGAAAACCCGAAACCGTTCACCGTGGAACAATCAACTCCTACCCCATCCCCAGGCGAATCTGCCAAGACCCCCGTAGTTGTGCAAAGTGAGGGACCGAAGGAGGCGAAGCCTGCATTTTCGTTTGCTTTCAAATTTGGTACCACTTCCAACTCTCCTGAGAAGCCGGTTACACCACAACTCGGCGAACCCCCCTCGCAAGGGACATCAAATTCGGGGGGGTTTACGTTTGCGACGAGTTCCAACACGGCTGACACCCAGAAACCGCTATTCGGGAGCTTCCCCCGCCCAGTTACCCCGCCCAGGGAGGAGGAAGAGGTTAGGATGGAAGAAAGCCCGACTAGGACTGTGGACGTTACGACTTCGCGATCTGGCGAGGGCTCGTTCTTTGCCGGGCGGGTGCTTAACTTTGGCCAGGGCAACGGAAATACCAGCTCGCCGTTCAACTTCGGAGCCACGTCCGGGGATTCCAATCCTTTCGGAGGCAAGTTGGAGGAGAAACCCAAACCATCCTCTGGGTTCACGTTTGGTTCACCCGGGTCAGGGTTTGGCCAGCCAAATCCGGCCTTCACGTTTGGAAAAGTGGATGATACTCCCCAGCCTGCAACTCCTTCGTCACCCTTCACATTCGGTACCTCGAAGCTGCCCGAGACAAATAGTTTCAGCGCCAGTCAGACCACGAACTCGGCTCCCTTCAACTTCGGGCAGAGACCCGGGAGTAGCCAAGACTCGTCTGGGTTCACTTTTGGCCAACAACAGTCACCCGTTACCACAAGTGGCTCGTTCAATTTTGGTCAAGGACAGACCCTTGCACCCCCTCCCGTTTCATTTGCACAACAAAATGGGTCAGTCCCGAGCAGTCCGTCCACCTTTACCCAGCCGTTGCCATTCGGGTTCGGATCTGCGACTCCCACGTCGACATCGAACCCCTTCAACTTCCAGAGTTCGTCGCCTATCACAACAACACCATCAAGCGCCCCCGGATTCACTTTTGGCCAACAGCCGCCGGTCCAGGCCCAACCGTCAACCCCTGTGTCCCCCTTCCCGGTTCCAGGGTCACCACAGCCGGCTGGTGGTTCACTGTTCAATATAGGGGCATCACCAATCGTTCAATCACCGAGCACACGCGCCATCAAGAAACTGCCAACCCGCCGTGGCGGTGCTCGACGTTGAAGATAACAACTCTTCCCCACTGATTGATATGCGCGGGACAGTTATACTACGTTCCCACATTTGCGTAAGTCACTTATATACAGATCCCTTTAGTTGCCCCATTATGCCCTATAAGTTGTTTTTGAGTAGTTTAGGTAGGCATTGAATTCATCCTCACAATCGTTTCCACCATCTGTGATAGTAAGCTGCTGATCAACGTATGTGGGAGTACGATGGACGGCACTTCGACGCAAAGGGCCAAGTGCGTGAACAAGCGCACTCTGACACTCGCCCTCATGTTACACATCAACAGGAAACATAACTCGAACACAGGCACGACGGCAGGATTACCAGACCATTATAAACAAGGACATTATGTTCGAACCCCTGGTGTCCTTCATGCAGGCGTGTACTCGATGAGCGGCCTCCTCTTGTGCCTGAAGATGGTGAAAATTCTAGAGAGCACGCTGGGATGCGGTGGATAACAATCAGGGTATGGTCATAAAGGGCGAACCATCAGGGTCGTATGTGAATCTCGGCTCACCCCTTGGACTTTTCACCTGCTGCGCGCTGTTTTCTGGCTCGCTTCTTGCGAGCCTTCTCAGTGTAGTAGGTCATCATCATGGAAGGGAAATAGTCTATCGAAAAGATATGGATATCGTGTATGCCAAGTGGGCCGCGAACGGGGGAGCGCACCATCAAACTCTCCACCGGAAAGCATCGCAGATACCCAGGAAAAGAACGAAAGAGAAAGGGAGAGGGGGAATTGAAGAGGTAACTATCGCTGTTCACTTTTGTACCCTTCTGTTTGTTAAGTAGTCTCATGATGGGTGTGAGGTTCATCGCCCTCCGCTGATCGATGATCGATGATCGCCCCAGCCCACCTTTCACGAAATGGTCTCCGCTCACCCTGTCGACACCATCCGAGACCCATCCCGTATCATAGTAGACCTCTACGATGAGGGCGGCAGCGCAGATGCGGACTTCCCAGCTCGGGTCACGTCCCACTTCGCCGCTGTCTTTCACTCGCAGGATTCTGTCCAACAGGCGAGTGTGTTCGTTTCGTGCGACCGCCCATTGGGACTCAGGGTTTGATGAAAGATCCCGCCACTCTCTCCCCACTACCCTCCGGATGTTCACCCCGACAGATCCTTGGTCCGTTTCCATGCAATGATTCAGGATATCCCATCTCCGGAGATGTACCTCTCCAGTCTCCCAGGAGGCAGGTGCGGTGGCTGGAACCTCCATCAAGACCTGGCCGCCTCTGCCTCCATCGATGTTGATTTTCGCAACCTCCGGGAATGCTCTATATTCTGGGCTGTCGCCGTTCCTGGAGAGTCCCGGTGGCACGCTGAACGACTAGAAGGAACACCGTTCAGCCAAGGTAGCACCTACCCCCTATGCATACCCTCTCGTTCTAATCGTGTGGACTACAGTTCCCAAAACACCCTCGACAACACAGTACCTTACCGCCCGTCCCCATAAGCTCCCTAATCCTCAATCAGCGGACTTCGGTATCTTGCTCAAGGCGAGCCTCCCCACTCGACACGTTGGATCTTCCTCACCCTTCCCTGCAGATATATGACGAAGACCTGACCGAAGGTCTCAAACCCATGGCTACCGCTACCTTCGTGGGGATCCTCGCTTTGGAATCGTGAGTGGACCAGAGCAACCTTTAAATTTCCCCTGCCAGAATTCGTCAGGGTCGTAACTGAAACGGAGGCTGGGGCCGTCATCGTCCCCGTCCTTCACGTCACACTCGTAGAGGCGCCTCCCAATAACATCCCACCCGGACCCCGCGGGAGCGTTATAATTACAATATACGAGGGCCTCCTTAATTGGATTTCGCAAGAGGCACTGGCTGGGGATAGGGATGCAGCGGAGCTGATCGTGTTATGTTCAGTAGCGAGGGTGTAGGTGCATCTTTCTGCATTCGTGCTTCTTTCCTCACCCCTCTTCTAGCCGATCGAGGGACCCTCCTGTTCTGCCTCCTTCCCTGCAACTCACAAGATTTCCCTCCTCAAAAAATGGGACGCCCACCCCTACAATTTGTTTTGTCCTGTCGAAACTGTTGCCACTATTTTCTGTCCTACAACTTTCGTTGGAAGTTTTAAACAATGACCGGTTTGTCCCCGAGAGCAACGGAGAAGATCTTTCTTCAGGATATCTCCAAGTGCCTGCTGGATCTGTTATGCTCCTCACAGAGACTGGGGTTCAAGAGGGAAATATCTCTGAGAAAGGTATGCTCAGTTCGATCTTGACTTCCCCCACTCAACCGTTGGTTGCCCCAGGGATGTGCAGTCTGAAGGACGTCCAAAATGCGATGAGCAATCAAAACCTACGATATGCCTTCCCATTCAACCAGTTTTCCTTCGACACAGAAATCGGCTTTATTCTACTGGTAGAGGGAACGCAGAGTCCATTCTTCACGGTTGGGCCCCTCACGGTCGTATGCACTCAATGATCTCACTGGCCCTTGCATTATAGACAGACATTTCGTTACCACTCCAACCTGAAAGCGGGGACGCTGGTTCGTTGTACAAAACCGAGCCTGAAATCAAGATGCCAGATCAAGGGCAACTTGACACTTTCCGAAACTTGTTGGCCGGTGCGAGGGGGAGGGGAAAGTTGAGAGTACCAAAGGAGCTGGCCGAGGTAAGGTAGGCCAGTTAAAGGGTAAGACCATGCGCTTACCTTGGAATCACTAGCTCATCGAAAACGAGTTTGTGGAAGAACGGAGGCGAGACAAGTCGGTCACGCAACACGACTTGACGATGAGGATAACAATTGCTCGGTACGGTATGGCTTCGTAGCCCCTGCGTGTCTCGCTAACATCATCACCATAGGCTCCTAGGTCTATTATTTCAAACAGACGAACTCAGCATCGAACTGTGGGAGCGGGCGAAGGACTTGGAGGTCAGGCGGAAGAAGAGATCACAGGTCTAGGGGATGCCACATGGTAACCACCCGGCGGCAACACCTAAGGTGTCCAAATCCCTTTGCCACCCACCTTCGAACGCGCTGTCCTGGCTCTCGTTGGATCGTTCGTGGAGTGATTTCCATGTCTAGCAAATTCGCGTAGGCCGATCCCCAAATGTATGACGTGAAGAGTTCAGCAGCCAATGCTCTATATGTCGTCGGCCTTTTAGGACCCTTGTTGAAATATTTAGAGCGCAGGGCGGTCCACTAAACTTTGACTACGGCCGCTGCCCTGTCCTTTGGTGAGTTGTTACACTAGTTATATGACCATAAGTTGACGAGATGGCCACATACCGTCCGGCCCACGGGGTGGTCGCGGATTTGCCGGTCACACGTTAGTGGAAGAAGGACTGCACTGTAGAATGAGCGGGGTAGATAGAAACTACATTGTTCCATCGTTCTCGACGGTCACCATCCGACTACCGAATTTTTTTCTTCTTTCTTTTCGACCACCACTGTTCCTTCGAGCTACGGTTTGTCGTTGACGAACACACTCTCGCGTCTTCTGTTTTCACCGATGACTTCGGTGGAAACTGTCCCATCGGTTCTGCAAGCAGCTGTACCAATCTCCCAGCCGTCCCATTTGGAGGGTGATCCTGCACTCGCTACGGAGATTCTCCCTGGCCCCCCATCTTTGCTCTCTGTCCAGCAGTCAGCAGTCAGGAAAGATACCAAGAAGCCCAGTTTCGCCCTTTCCTACTTGCCAACCTCTGACCCAGGCTCAACCTACTCCCTGCTCGGTCTCGCCCATACGCCAACCGTCGTCAGTATGGGAGTCGACGGCCCCCGAAGAAAAAGACCACGCACGAGCAAAGTGTGCGTCTCCCTTTCTTTCCACCACTCATCTCATGTGCTAACCCTGTCGTGTCTGGCCGCCCCCACCCAAAAGTTCCCCTATTTCAGCGCTCCAGCCAAGAGTTTCAACGCGGGCACGACAGGCGAATAGTCCGGCTATTGTCGCGACCGCAAGCGGTCAGGAAGTGGCAACGAGTTGGTCAACCCTCCCTCAAGACATCACCGTCCGATCCTCTCCGCCCCCTGATACGGACGAACTCATGGCTTCTAGGTCAAATTCACTGTCAAATATGGATGAAGCCACCCCGCAAGCAGAAACCCAAATCAATGGAACAGAGAGATTCGTCACGCGCAAAGACAAGGGAAAGGGAAAGGAAAAAGAGAAGGGAACGGCGAATGGAAAAGTACTAGAAGAGCCTCTTGCCATCACGTACAATCTAAACGAGTTTGGCCCCCCGCCGGTGCGTACTGCTATTCTGCCTTTCCCCTTCACCGTTACTAAGGCTGTATGTTACAAGGCAAACGAAGACCACTGTTCGTCCTGCCAGTCTTTCGGCTCTTTGGTCTATTGCGATGGGTGCCCTCGAGCGTTTCACCTTTGGTGTCTAGATCCGCCCATGGAACCGCAAGACCTCCCAGAAGGAGAAAAGCGATGGTTCTGCCCAGCATGCGTGATGCAACAGGTAAACCAGAGCCTCTTTTTTTTTCACCCCTATAGTAGGGCTGAACACCAATTCGTCAGGAGTCGCCTTTAAGATCCACAACACAGGCAGGGGTTATGGCACCTCTACTCCAGCAATTGGCCGGCAGTATACCCACAGAATTTCGTTTACCGGAAGAGATTCGTACGCACTTCAAAGATGGTATCAACACTCTCTTGTCATCCATTTTCTCCACTAATCATCATTCTCAGTTGGCACAAGCGCAAAAGGGACATATGTGGATACGTCTAAGATCAAACCTCCTCGCCTGAAGTACGAAACCACTCTATTCTCTTATAATTGACTCCCAGGTCTGATTTGGACAGTCGTCATGGCCAACTTGAAGATAGAGACCCCCGTCGCCTCAAAGATCGGAACGGTGATCCGATATTGTGTTTCCGCTGCGGGCTCTCTGCTCTCCCCCACCACAACACGCCCGTTCAACCAAAGCGACCAAGAAAACCATCACAGCGGCCGGCGAACGCTGAGGGCTGGAAAAGCATTGTGTCGTGCGATTATTGTGATCTCAGTTGGCACTTGGATTGCGTAGATCCTCCTCTGGACAGCATGCCTATCTTTGGAATTAAATGGATGTGTCCAAACCACGCGGACCAGGTATATGTGCGTTGTTACCCACCCTCTTCCCGCCGCTTACAGGGCTGAGACGTGGATCAGAAACCAAAACGGCGCGTTCCGAAACAGCATGCTGGGTTCATTGAAATCACCAAACCCCGTCAACGGAACAATGGTAACGTTGAGGTTGTACAGAGCGACTACCTTACTGCAGAGGAGCAAAAGGTTTTGGTTGACGAAGTCACCATCAACGGGAGGAGGTATCGAATCCCCGAACGAGTAATCAGGCTCGACTTTTGGAACAGAATTAACGGCGTTCCTCTAGAGTGAGTTACTCTTCCTTTGTTTATTCTGAAATAATCCGACGTATGCAAAGGGATCTTTGCGATGGCTCCCCCACTTCATCACCTTTGACCTCGTTAAGTTCGCTGGATGACGGGAGTGAACTTTCGGACCAGAATTTACACCACAACCTCTATTCGATCGATGATATCGAAGCAGCACAGGTACCGTTCCCTCCTCGAAACGAGGAGGCTTCAGTTCATGGATATCCTAGGTTTTATCGGCATTTCAAGCCCGTAGTGTCGGCACGCCAACAACGTCTGAACACATCATCCAACTACATTATGACTTGGAGTCTGACGCTTCTCCACAACCTACCTCGGCGCCAGCGATCACTCGGTTAGATCCCATTACAAATGGCTCACGGCCATCGAAGCGCAAGGTCTGTCACATTTCCCACCCCGATAACTATCTGCTCATGATTTCGGTCCTAGGTTGAAGAAGATACACCACCAGAAACCCATTCTTCTTCAAAGTCTCCGATGTCTCGTACCGCAGTAACTCAGAGCTCATCCACGTCCACCGGTCGCAGGCGGAGTAGCAGGAAGCCCGCTCCCAGCAAGCGACTGAAAGTCGAGGATAGGGGGTCTGTCGACAGCCCGTTGACCTCCATCAGTCCGCCGCCATCCACAAAACCCCTCCGATCAAGACCGGGAGGAATTCCTACGCCGGCAGATGTTGAGAAGGCACAGTCGATGCAGAATGATATCACCACCAGCCCAGACGATGACGCAAAGGATCGGAATGCTACCACCCTGCCGCCAACGTTACAAAAAAGCGCTCCCAACTCACCGACCAAGCTGATATCGTTGACCCCGTCGAAATCTGAATCTAGTGGGACTTCTGTGTCCCTCAAAATTCGCTTACCAAGCCGGGTGAATGCTCTGAGCTCCGTTTCGACGACACAACCCGCCTCTAACGCTGAGACTGGGCACGGGGTGAAAACTCGAAAAGCGAAACGGTAGCATGAGCGGATTGCGGACCCTTCTTACGTTCTCTAGATTATACTACTTCATGCGTGTAAATTCCTGCGGGATGATGCTTAAGTGCGTAGGGGTAATATTTTTGTCTCGGCCAGGTCTCGCGCGATCTAAGCGACCCACCCTTGGTATCTACGATCACTTTACCGCACAAACCACCCACAGCAATCTTCCATTATGGTCCCCTTAGAGCAACTCGTTCAAGGCTGGCTTAGTCTGGATAAGGTTCGCATCTGTTTTGTTAACAAGGCTTCCAGTACCTCATTGTCTGGGCAGTCGGAGGGGACGAGGTCCGAGATCCAGAGATTGTGGGAATCGGGGAACCACCAGGAGCTTGAGAGTAGGCTCAGGTATTTATCTACTAGATCATCCTCCTATCATCTGGCGGTGAGATCTCGTTCAAAGGAAGAGGATCGAGTTTGGGACCGCAGGTCAGCTCATTCCTCGACTTCCGGGCCTGTGTGGTCGCTCATACTGGGCATAGGCCTTCGGGGAAGAATGGAGGCCGGATTTTCGCGTATGAACGACCTCACGGTTATCCAGACTTCGCAGGTAGAGAACTCTCCCTCGGATGGATCTCCTTCTCAGTGCTGATTCAACCCAGGGGCTGTGCGCATATGTTCTCAAGACTGTGGACAACGCGACACATCGGGGAGTTGTTGTTGGTCATGACCACAGGCATCACTCCGAGCGTTGGGCAGCCCTCACTGCTGCTGTTTTCTTATCCAAAGGCGTGAAAGTTTACCTTCTTCGTGGCTTCGTTCATACGCCACTGTGTGTTCCCCACCGTTCCTTCCCTCATTCCAGGCGCTCAAACTCGTTTACAGCGTGCCATTTAGTGTTGGGATGCTCAGGGCCGCCTGTGGTGTGATGGTTACTGGTATACGAGCTAGACCCGATGTCGCTTACACCCCCAACTTACCCTTTGACTTGTTTAACAGCAAGCCATAATCCGAAAGTGAGCCACATTATTTCCGGGAGGTCTACCCGGTCAAAACTCACGTATTCCCTCTAGCAAGATAACGGCTATAAGGTATCGCCAGTTACGCTCCTCATACCCCATTGCCGCCTGGTTCACGCCATTCTAGGTCTATTGGGAAAATGCGGTACAGGTCTGCCATGCCCTGTTATTGATACTTCATTTCGTAGATTCCTGACCCTTCTCCAGATAATCGACCCGCATGATCGAGGTATCGCAAACAGTATTTTACTGAACCTGACGCCCGACGAAAGGCTGTGGAACCCTGAGACGCTCCTTATGTCAAGTGATCACATCGACAGGACGAAAGAATTGACACAGGCGTATTTCGAATACATTTCTGGATTGCAGACCAAGTGCTTCCGGTTCGCGGAATGGAGTGGATGATCAGTCATTCACGAACCTTGTTAGGAACCAGGACTTGTTACCACCCATCAGATTCGTGAATACTTCCATGCATGGTGTTTCCTCCCCGTTCGTGAAGAGGGGTATGCAGGTTTTCGGGTTTCCTGAACGAGCGGTCGTCGAGGTGGCTGAACAAAAGGACCCTGATCCCGAATTCCCAACCGTAACGTTTCCGAACCCAGAAGAAAAAGGCTAGTACATCGTGTCCATTTCGTCGTACACTTGACTTATGTTTTACCCGTTACAGGGGCGCTTGCGAGTTACTCTCCCCCTTCAAGTCAAGTTATGCCATCTCACAAGACTCTCCAGGACCTCGCACTTGGTACCGCGGACCACCATCACATCAGATATGTCCTCGCTCAGGACCCAGACTCAGATAGGTTTGCTGCCGCTGAAAAATCGTATGTCCCGAATTGACAAGGCCAATCCACCTTCACTTACTGGCAACACTAGCGATGTTGGAACCTGGGTAGTCTTTACGGGAGACCAACTCGGCGCAGTGTTCGCCGCATGGGTTTTGCGCACGTGGAAAGCTTCTGGGAAGCCGCTTGGTTGGTACGTGAATTACGACTCCGGCAAGCATTGACTATCTCACAACAGACAAACTGGCGATGGTCGCCTCAACCGTGAGCTCGAAGATGGTCCAACAAATGGCACGCCAAGAAGGGTTCACTTTTGTGGAATGCCTTACAGGTATCTGTCTTCGTTCTCAACCTCCCGTCAAATATTGACGCAGCCACGCAAGGGTTCAAATATATCGGAAACACCGCTTTGGATTTGGTCGCACGGGGTTTCGAAGTGAGAATGTTGACCGATACACTTCAACCTCACACTCCGACTGATCAGTCTGACCACATCCTACTAGGTCCCTTTTGGGTATGAAGAAGCCATTGGATTCATGTTCGGGTCGCAAATCAGGGACAAGGATGGCGTTGCAGCAACTGTCAGGCAATCGTATGACCACGTATCTGCCCGTGCTCTTACACTGTTCCCAGCTCGTCTTCGCGGAAATGGTCGCTTCCCTATACCGATCTGGGCAGACAGTGCGAGGGTTTTTAGACGAACTTTACCAGACGTACGGATGCTTCCAGGTAAATCATGCAGCCGCAAAGGTCGTTCTGCGCCCTGAGAATTCCTCAGACGAGCAATGGTTATTTCGTCTGTTATGATCCAGTGGTCGTGCAACAAATTTTTTCCCGACTACGCGACTACAACGGAACGGTAAGCTGGTATATTTTGGTTTTTCATGGCTGATGCATTGGTTGGTACTAGATGTCCCAGGGGAACCCAAGCTATCCTTCCCATTTGGCCAATCTTGCTGTCACCAGTGTTCGAGATTTAACCATCGGATATGACAGTTCAAATCCGCCGTCGTTCAAGCCGACCCTCCCCCTATCGTCCGGAAACATGATTACATTCAGGGCGAAGGATGAAGCTGCTGAGCAGGAAGTAGTCTTGACGATTAGGTGCGGTCGTGGCCCCCGCTTTCGGTAACGAGTGCTCACAACCGGCTCCTGCTCGTTCTTTGTTTGTTTATTAGGACAAGTGGCACGGAACCCAAGGTTAAGCTGTGCTCGCTCATGACAGTTTATCCAGTCCTAACGAAAGACATAGATCAAATACTACTTGGAAGGCCAGGGAAAGGATACAACGTCACTGGCCACCCTGCTTGGAAAAGTCGTTCATGCTCTCCAGGAAGAATGGTTGGAGGCAACCAAAAACAACTTATCACGTTCTGTGTGACCGCATTTGGATCGATACCAACTGCGCCCTATATTGTAGCTGGTTCCATCAAACCGTCTGAATATGTATCCTGTTTCACAACCCAGATCCTCCCCTTCTTCACTGCAAGCTCCTTGACCTTGGCCTCGATCGAGTTCTTCTTCACCTTGTGATCCTTCAATTCCTGATACAGTGACTCCACTATGAGAACAATGCTTCCCGTCGCGAGCTCGTTGATTTTTGCAACAAGGGTGGGGATATGTGTCTCCGGGAATGGATGTTTCGGGCCAAGTGGCGGCTTTTTTACCACACCAGGGGTGCTGATCTGTGGCTCGTTTAAAGCCAAGTGGACGCGCTCAGGAATAGCAGGCACGAGGAACGGTCGATTCGCAGCTGCCTGAGGTGCCATTTCCAGAGGCGAGACATATGTGAATGGGTCTATTGGGCAGGGATGGTCTGGGGAAATTTTCTGTGAGAATCCACTTCGGGGCAGGGCGATCAATAGCATACCGTTAAAGAACCGCACGCGGAATGGTATAAACACCTCTTCTACGGTCTTGGCTATGGAAGGGTCCCAAACAGGGCCCCTGACAAATGGAACAAGAGGGACCACCCTCCGCTTTTTATACGAATTGCCCGCGCCACTTGTTCCCTCCAGACGACGCTTTGGAAGGGGTGGCGGGTCCGGTCCGTCCACGGGAGCGACGGCTTCCGCGTCATCGTTGTTGTCGTCGTCTACAAGCCAGCTGTCAGCGTCAGAATCCTCCCCAACATCTCCTTCGTCGTCGTCATCGTTGTCGTCTGCCACATCGTCGGCATCACCAGGGTATTCGTCCTCCCACTCTTCGCTGCTGTCATAGGAGTAATCGATAGCAACGACGTCGCGGGCAAATGGTCTGCGGGGCCGAATCGTTGAAGAAATACGAGTCCAAGTTCCAAAATAGCCCGGTCGGGTGTCCTCGTGGAAGATGAAGACTTTGGCAGGGATAGTGGTCCTATCTTCAAGGAGATCCAGAAGAAATCGGGTGGCGGAAATATCCCCCGCAACCTCAGCTTCGGTGAGTTCATTCAGGATTGTGCGAACGGAATCTTTGGAGCTGGAGTTGAATGTTCGCGCCCGATGTTCGGACGGGTTTCTGCGCGGCAGCGAGGATATTACATCGCAAAGGGGTCCTTACGGTTAGGGCTTAGCGAGTATGTGCTATGAAAGGCAGTAAATCACACCTGGTAGGCTGACGGGGAGAGATCGTATTACAACGGGCGGTGACGGCAGCAGAGTGTCACCACCCGACAGGACGATGGAATTATCTTCCACACCGTCCAAGCATCTCCGACGTGCGCCAAAATAGTTTATGGGCGCCACCTCGATGCCCTTCTTCAAGGCGAAGGGTTTAAATACCTTATCGAAATCTGTGGACCCTGCGGCATCATTGTCCCCGCTTGAAGATATTGACGGTCCTGACTTCGACTTGGCAAAAAAAATCGCCATAAGATTCTGAGACTTGGTCCGGGACTCCTGTGCCTTCATCTGTTTCTCCTTTTTCGTGCGTTTAGGTTTGGCCTTTTCTTTGGACTGTGAAATTTAGGGAAGATACGCATCAATGTGGCTTGAAGCGCACACCCACCTTCAGAACTTTATTGTCCGAAGCCTTGTCCGGCTTCCCCAATCCCTAGAATTGTCTCAGCATCGCTATAGAAGATTGCGGGCTTCGGGGAAATGACACACTACCAAGGCCACTTCCGCGGGATGGGCTTCCAAATGTTCCGGCTGGTCGGTGACCGTTGGAAGTATGCCTTTGTCTGTATGTGGGGTGATGGTGTTTGGTATCGTTACATTGCCAGGTTCCAGCGATGTGCCCAAAAGTGCGGCGACTTCGTCTTTGACCTTACCACACGCTCAGAACCGGTATTATGCCAGGAGAATCAAATGTGCGAACCTGGCGACGCTCATGCAGTCTGTTTCTCAACCTTTCGCGAGCTGTTTTGGGTAGCCAGTGGAAGTTTTGCTCATCCACCTCCCATCTCCAGATGCACAGGTGAGCAGGAACTTTAGCCTGGTTTGGCATACTTTCAGCACCGTAGTTGATTCTAACAGCCACATGTGTTATTGCGGATTCTACAGTGCACGGTGGAAACTGTTGGTTGACACTGCGGCCTTCGCTATCTTCGTCGTCGATATCCGAGGGCACTAGCTGAGAATGTACGTGCTTGGCTAACGCTTGGAGGGTTTTGTCACTGTTCCATACATCAGGAGGCTAAAAACGTTGGGGTGGATTGACGCGAACCTTTCATGGACCAACTTCGCTATAAGCGGATTGTACACCTCCGGGATAGTTTCGAGTGGGGGTGCGTTCTGCGTCATCCGGACCCCGAGCATCTCGCGAAATTGAACTATCTCTGGGATACCACTCGATAAGTTTTAGTGGTGGGCCGCGGTGCGCAGGTACGTACCCTGCATTGCCTCAGACGACTTCTCGAGGGAAAGTGGTTTCTGGCGGAAACTTAGCTTGCCATTCTTGAGCTCAACCAGAGGTCGCTTGTCTACCCGCATGTGTCAGTGCACGAACGCCGCGCCACACAAATCGAGCGGAGGCTCACCGGCGGAAGGATGCTTGTCGGCCATCCCAATGAGTGTTGATGGGACACGTACGGGCACCTGCTCACCAGGTCGCGGTGGTGCGGTATGTCACGATCCACGTGACTAAATGTCGGCGCGTTACACTAATCACTCAGGTGCCTGTTCCACCAAGGGCTAAGATGTTTGGTCATCAACAGAAGAACGTTCAGCAGGCGGCCGATGAGCGCACTCAACCTTGGGTCGAGAAATAGTTTGTCTCTGCGCGATGATGTGTATTCGTCACTAACTCAGGTTTCCATAGTCGGCCAAAAACTATCGACGACGTTGCCGCTCAAGAGCACACCGTGTCTGTTCTACGAAAGGCTCTGACATCCACAAACGTACACGTCACCTTTCACCACGACAGCCTCTATACCAGAACTGACTCCTCGGGTGATAGCTTCCCCACATGCTCTTCTATGGTCCGCCAGGCACTGGGAAAACTTCTACCATTCTTGCCCTCGCAAGGCAGCTGTTCGGTCCAGACAACTTCAAATCCCGCGTTTTGGAATTGAACGCATCCGACGAACGTGGAATCAGCATTGTCAGGGAGAAAGTCAAGAACTTTGCCCGGCAGACACCCCGGGCACAGGTCGTGGCGTCTGATGGGAAAACCTACCCTTGCCCACCTTATAAGATAATCATCTTGGATGAGGCTGATTCCATGACCCAAGATGCTCAAGGTGCCTTGCGTCGTATCATGGAGACATATGCACGCATTACCCGCTTTTGTCTTGTGTGCAACTACGTTACAAGGTCCGTTCGAACACCGTCACTTTGCAGTCCCCAGTTGACACGATCCTCGCAGAATCATCGAACCTTTGGCATCGCGCTGCTCCAAATTCAGGTTCAAACCTCTTGATACCAGCTCCACCTCCGCCAGGCTCGCGCAAATCGCGCTCTCTGAACAGGTGCAGGTTGCCGGCGAAGTCATCTCGACCCTTGTCTCCACCTCCGCCGGCGATCTCCGCCGGTCCATTACATACCTTCAGTCGGCATCTAAGCTTTCTTCTTCGACGGTCCCACCGACACCAATCACCCCACGAGATGTTCAAGAGATCGCTGGTGTTGTCCCCGACGAAGTCATGACCGATTTTGCGTCGTCGCTGGGGGTAGATTCAACGCCGCCAACATCTTCCAAGCCCGAAAAACAAAACTTTGATTCGATCAGACAACAGGTTAAATCCGTCATGAGGGAGGGATATTCTGCAGCCCAGGTTCTGTCCCAAGTGTGTTTTCTCCTCAAGCCCGGGTTCTGTAATTAACCTAGTTGTGGCAGCTTCATGACCTCATCATTCAACATCCAGTTCTTACAGCTCGACAGAAGTCTGCTTGTGCTCTAGCCTTCGCCGATGCCGATCATGCGTTATGCGACGGTGCCGATGAAGAGCTTTGGATCTTGCAGGTCGCCCTCAGAGTAAACAAAGCAATTTCATAACATCCACCTAACAACCTGTACTGTAACGCAAATCATGCATTGATCGTGCTACATTAACAAGCGGAATCGAGGAAGAATACAGTATAACTGGACACCAAGTCACCCAACGCGCTACAGGCCTGTGAATCACCGCATACCAGCGGTGGCCTTTTGCAACGCCCGCTTGATGCCCAGCTGGGCTTTCCTGAGTTCGTCAGCGGTGGAGTCCTCGATCTCAAGCTTCTCCAGGGCGCGGGCAAGTTCAGCCTCTACTTGTGCTTTAGCTCCACGTTTGAGCTTCATGCCAATCTCAGGGGAGGTGATGGTGTTCTCCACCTGATGGACGTAAGCCTCGAGGTCGGACTTAGCTTCATGACGGGCGGAGAAGTCCTTGTCAGCCTGCTTGAATTGCTCTGCATCCTTGACCATCTGCTCGATCTCAGCCGAGGAGAGACGGCCGACTGAGTTTGTAATGCCTATGACACACGCCAAGATTAGGGATGAGTTCTGTGGGCGAAACACGGGATTCTTACTGATCTGAGCCTTACGGCCAGAGGCACGATCCTGTGCAGTGACCTTGAGGAGGCCGTTCGCATCGACCTCGAAGGTGGTAACGAGTTCAGCCTGCCCACGAGCCATTGGAGGAATCCCATTGAGTTCAAACTCTCCGAGCAACCTGTTGTCGCGGCATTGTGTCCTCTCGCCCTCGTACCTGGAAATGGGTAAGTGAAGCGAACAGGAGGTGACTCTGAAGGTCGTACACGGGGAAGGTGACAGTGGTCTGGTTGTCCTCAACGGTGGTGAAGGTTCTGGACTTGGTGGTGGGGATAGGGGTGTTGCGGGGAACAACGACACCGAAGATGTCGCCTTGCATGGCTACACCGAGAGATAAGGGAGCGACGTCCAGAAGGACCAGGTCTTGGGTCTTGTCCGATGTCTGGCCAGTGAGGACAGCAGCCTGAACAGCAGCACCGTACGCGACAGCTTCGTCGGGATTGATAGACTTGTTGAGCTGACGGCCACCGAAATACTCCGACACTAATGACTGGATCTTGGGAATACGAGTGGAACCACCGACGAGAACAATGTCATCGACCTTTTCTCTGGGGATCTTGGCATCTTTGAGAACACGCTCCACAGGGTCGATGGTAGATTTGAACATGGGAGCGTTGATTTCCTCGAACCGAGCCCTGCTGATGTTGGCCGAGAAGTCCTCACCCTAAATGGTTCGAGGGTTTTAGCGAAACCATGAACGATTTCTGGAAAGAATACCGGGATACCTGGTAAAGTGAATCAACTTCAACGGTTGTTTGAGCGACACTGGACAAGGTCCTCTTCGCGCGTTCACAAGCACTCCGGAGACGCCTGATGGCACGAGGATCATCGGAAATATCCAACTTGGTCTTCCTCTCGAACTCCTTCTTGAAATGTTCCAGGAGCGTGTTGTCGAAGTCCTCTCCACCCAAATGAGTGTCACCCGCAGTGGCCTTGACGGCAAAGACTCCACCGGTGATGTTGAGGAGGGAGACATCAAAAGTTCCCCCTCCCAAATCGAAGATGAGAACGTTCCGTTCAGTTTTTGATTGAGCGTCAAGACCATAAGCAATGGCGGCGGCGGTGGGTTCGTTAATGATACGGAGAACCTCGAGACCAGCGATGGCGCCGGCGTCTTTGGTGGCCAAACGTTGCGAGTCGTTGAAGTATGCAGGCACGCTAAGAGGAAGATCAGGAAATGCCGAGGAACGAGGGAAACAAATACACGGACGTGACGACAGCCTTTTTTACGGTCTTACCCAACTTGGCCTCAGAAATCTCCTTCATCTTGGAAAGGACCATAGCGGAGATTTCCTGGGGGGTGAAGGTTTTTTCCTCACCAAGGTAGGAGACCTTGATGAGGGGAGATCCCTCCTTGTCGACAACTTCAAAGGGCCAGTGAACCATGTCCTGCGTTGTGCGATCAGTGCGGGGGGCGGCTCAGGGAGTTACGAAGGGCGGACCTTTTTGACGTCAGGATCGCTGGCGAAGTGAGAAAATGAGTTCTGTCAAGCGGGATTGAGGGATCTGTTTTACTCACTCGAACCTTCGGCCAATCAATCTCTTGGCATCGAAGACGGTATTTCGTGGATTCATGGCAGCCTGATTTTTAGCAGCATCGCCGATCAGACGTTCCTCGGTGGAGAAGGCGACGTAGGATGGCGTCGTGCGATTTCCCTCTGCAAAGATAGTGAGGTGAGCAACTTTTCTGCGGTAAAAGAAAAGAGAAAGACTGACGGTCATTGGCGATGATTTCTACTCGATCGTTTTGCCAAACGCCAACGCATCTTTTGGTCGGGTTATTAGAGGGAGAGGGTTGAGAGATGGGAGAACGTACGAGTAAGTGGTACCGAGGTCAATGCCGACAGCGCCTTCAAAAATGTCTTCCATGGCGACCGTAGGCGGGTTTTTTGGTGGGAGGGGGAGATGAGGGATGGGAGAGAGAGATGGAGGCTGATCGGGTTTTTTTTTTCGACATCAAGTGAATCCCAAATCGGGTAACACTCACTTCCTGGTCATGTCCACCTCAATCGTCCAACGCGCACTCAGGCCGGGTGTTTCTCGCTTTGTCTCCCCCAGACGATTTCACACGGAAACAAGAGCTCTAGAGTCCCCGGAGGACTGGACGGATTTCCAGCTCGAACGGGCGAGCTACAAAAGGCTGAGTGAGTACCCGGCCACCGCGTTCACCACATTCACTCACCCTCAGTTCGCAGTCGACCACTTCTCCGCCTTTGGCTCAACCCAGACGAGGGAGAATACTTTCCAGCCACATCATGGCCTTCATCGTCCTCCTGCTCCCTCGCAACTCTCCTTGTCCGCTCTCCTTGCCTCTGGCGCACACTTTGGACACTCCAAGTCTCTCATGAACCCAAACTTTATGCCATTCGCGTACGGCGTGCGAGCCGGAATCACCGTTATTGACCTCGACCAAACCCTGCCCTTACTCCGGCGCGCTGCTCAACTCATCCGCTCCGTTGCCGCCAAGGACGGGATCATCGTCTTCGTCGGCACTCGACCGGACCTCCGCCCTATCGTCCGTAAGGCCGCCGAACGGATCGGACCCCAGGGCTACCACGTCAGCGAGAAGTGGCTGCCGGGAACCCTGACCAACAAGCTCGAGATGTTCGGTCCTGAAGCCGTCAAGAATGGCCGTGTTGTCCCCGACCTCGTTGTGTTCCTCAACCCTATCGCTAACATTCACGCCATCCGTGAATGCGCCATAGAGCATGTTCCCACCGTCGGCATTGTTGATTCAAATGTAGATCCACGGGTTGTAATGTATCCCATTCCGGCAAATGACGAGAGCACACGGACAGCGGAGTTGGTTGCTGGGGTGCTCAGCGTTGCTGGTCGGGAAGGTGTGAACCTTAGGGAACGCGAAAAGACCGTCCAGGACAAACTGAGGGGCCGGAGAATAGCCAAGTCTTATGGCGCATCGTAACAATAATGATACCACTACATACACGTTTAGATGTTATACGTCGTCAGTGCCTAATTACCTACCCCCGGGCAGGAAAATCCAATCTCGTAATCCAATCCCGTCTACGTTCTTCTACAGTGGTTGATGTTCATGAAGAGGGGGAGGACGGGTTCTGGATGTTGTGCCAGAATTCTGAATGAAATGGCGTCAGCGCTTGGAACGGTACCTGAACGATGGTAATCGCTCACCTTCGGCAGCCTCTAAGGCTCTAACGTTTCCCTTCAGTTTGTTTATGGTCTCCATATACTCGTCGTACTCGACACTGTCAAAGACGATTCCGCCGCCAGCTTGCAAGTAGACTTTTCCATCCTTGAACACCATGGTCCTGATGGCGATACAAGTGTCCATGTCCTTGCTAGAGAAGTCAAAGTGACCCACGGCACCAGCGTAGACCCCTCTGCGTTCCTGCTCCAACTCATAGATCAACTCGATGGCTTTGATCTTTGGAGCTCCTGACACCGTTCCAGCGGGGAAGATGGAACGGAAAGCGTCGAACCTGGTGGGCATTGGTCAGTACACCGCGTATGTTGAACAGGGAGGCCCCATGGCTAGTTACCTGGTCTTGTCTTCCCGAAGTAACCCGGTCACTTGAGAAGTCAAGTGTTGGACGTGGCTGAACTTCTCTACGGTCATCAAGTGATCCACTTTGACCGTAGTCGGCTGACACGAACGGTTGACGTCGTTCCTGGCGAGGTCAACCAACATGATGTGCTCAGCACGATCCTTCTCCGATGCCAATAATTCGGCTGCGAACGCCTCGTCCTCTATGACAGCCGTATGAGCGAAAGGCTGCCTTGGAAGGACGGCCGTAATAACCACGTACCTTCTTTGGTACGTCCTCTTTTTATCGTACCCGCAATCGCATGATTGTATACCTTACCATCGTCGACTTTACACAGAGTCTCAGGGCTAGAACCAACAATCTGGCACTCGCCGCAGTCGAGGTAGAACATGTAAGGACTGGGGTTAACCTGCCTCAATCGCCTGTACGCGTTGAAGGGGTGGAGGTCGGTGGTGCGAGTCAAACGCTGCGAAGGGACGGCCTGGATGATATCCCCTGCGACGATGCGCTTCTTGAGGTGAGTGACGAAGCCCTCATATCCGGTCTGCCCAACATTCGAGACCGCTTCGTGTCCAAGCCTGATGGGGGGTTGGGGAACCTCAGGGGTGATAGGGCTAAGGATAACCTTGGCTAATCGGCGAATTTTGGCGACAGCAGTGTTATAGATAAACGCGAGGTTGTCCGTAGGGGTGTTATCGGGGCAGAAGACGTGTGAGACGACTTTGAGTGTTTGGTATACATTGTCGTAGATCAAGAGTGTGTCGATAAACATGAAGACCGCCTCCGGTATCTGGAGGGTATCTTTGAGTGGCCTGGCAGTCTTGGGCTCAAAGTGTTGGATGGAATCGTAGGATACGTAACCGATCGCTCCGCCAGTGAATGTCGGAACCTCTGGGATCTTGACGTATCTGTAGTTGTTGAGTTCCTGCTCGAGGATTTGCATAGGATCGCCGGTGATCTCATGTCCAGGGCCAGTCTTGATGACCTTGAAGGGATCTGGGCGGGAGTGAGATGGGCCATGGATCACGAAAATGATCAAAAGGGGTTACCTGCACCGATGAAGCAGTAACGGTCGGCGTGGCTGGAAGCGACGGATTCCAGCAAGAAGCTGTACTTCGAGTCCTTCGCAATCCGGAGGTAGGCGGCGCACGGAGTCAGTAGGTCTGCGGGTAGCTCTATGAAGACCGGGACACAGTTTCCCAGTTTCTCGTCTACGATGAAACTCTGGACGGTAGGCAACGGTGGGAATGGTCGCAGGGTCTGACAAAAGTCGATTGTGTGAGATCTGGCTCGACGGAAATTGGAGAAAACGTGTGATGACCTGGACGTCCATATTGAGGCGGAGACAGTGGTGTGAGTGAGTGTACGACAAGAGGTTGAGTGGTGTGATTCCCCAAGCTCAATACGTCTTCAAACTTTATACGTCTCCAAATCCTCGCATTTACGGCGGGAAGAGCGAGAGAATGCTATCTCCGCTTACCCGTTCTTCCCGCAGGGGACATAAAACGGCCCGCGTCATCGTTAGAGTGGGCGGGCTGCGCACCGCTGACTACGCCGTCCGACCTGTTCGTCGTCCGCAATCGTGCTCCCAGAGCCGGCAAAAGATAGAACAGCTGTCTGGATCACGGTGTGATGGAATTAAAGCAAATGCACAGGAATACGGTGCGACCAAACGACAGGAACAAACTATTCGAGGAAACTAGACCCCTCTTCGTACCCAATCAGCGACGGTCCCTATCGGGTAAAACATCAAAACCAGACTGGCCAAGGTCTGCAGGAAGCCTAGCGGTCTCGTCAAGTGCGTCATCATGAAGAAGGGCCCTGGACTCTGGATCTGTCTCTGGTAAGGAGAAGGCAGAAGTAGGGGGGTCATCTCTAAGCAAGAACGGCAACGGGGCGACTATATCGTTAAACATGAGCTGTGGAAAGTGTCGTCAGTGTGAGCACATCGTCGGTGAGCGGCTGTGCGCACCGTTCCATAACTAGGGACCGCAACCACAAAATATCAGGTGTTTTTTCGTAGAGGTGAAGGACAGAGGACGTACACCAATAGACCGAAACCGGCGACCTGGAGAAGTGACACAGGAAACACAAACTTCTCCCACCCAAGGCCAAGGCTGACGAGCCAAATGCTCAACGTGCGACAAGTATCCTAGTGGGATGAGATGGAAGGAAGGATAGTGGAGAGTAGGGACGTACGGTGAGAGACCTGGAACTTGCGGAGACATGCCTAGTAACACTGAGACCGAAGAAGTTGAAAAAGGCGATGCTTAATGCGATGACGACGCCAGACCACAAAACAGTCGGAGTGTCGATCATCTGGTGCCAGCCACGGGGGAGGTCGAAGAAAGTAGAACGGGAAGCCCATGTGGCCATGACGGGCATAAGGACAATGATGGTGGTGGCCCCGAAGAGGCCTTCGAGACCAACAGCATAGAGGGGGGTGACAGAGTACTTTGCCATGATCTTTTCTTCGACAACGAACTGGGTTGCAGTGCTAACAATGGAGGTACGAGGGGTGAGAATAAGTGCTGAGAGACGAAGGGGGTTACTGACAAGAGCTGAGCGAACAGGACGAAGAAGATGCCTGTACCGATTCAGGAAGGTGGCCGAGTGTTTGGTGGGATTAGACTTACCGAGGACAACCTTGGTAGACTCGGAGGTCTGGTCTGTATTAGGGTCCAGGAAGGTTATTAAGTCGTTCTTCACGGCATCCTTGACGAGAGAACCGCTGAAGCCGACGAGGGATACACCTAAAATAACAGTGAATAGGGAGAACCATCTGTGGAGTAGTCAGCTGGAAGGGTTGAGGATCGAGGTGTGTGGGAAGGGACGGAACTGATATAACCAAAGATGACGGTGGAGGAATAGAACGCTGAGAACGCCGACGAATAGGACAAGAGAGCCACGGGTCATCTGATAAATTGATACTGGTGTGTAGAGAAGGCCGATGTTCATCAACTGGCGAAAAAATGAGGGATGACGAATGAGAGAAGTGGTATTTGAACATACGGTGGTTCCTGTCAGATCACACAGGGCGGGGAGCCAAAGGAGGGTGCAACGCCAGCCAGCAAGAGGCTGTAGCTTAGGGATAGGGCGGTCGTCCTGAAGTTGGGGAGAGGGAGGGTGGCGGAATGATCGAAGGAAGGCGTACAAGACGGGTAAGAGGCCTTGAATGGAGAGGAGGAACGATCAGCCGAGAAGCGTGCACGAGAGGGTGATGTGAGACTTGCATAACATCTCGCCAGCTGTTGCAACGTGTGGTCAGTGAGAGGTCAGAGTGGGGAAATAGATGAGAAAATACGTGCCAAACATCTGGAGGGTCTGCCAGACGGGCTGCTCGTAGAAGACTGGGTGGTTCGTGTCGCAGTCCTCGACGCACTGGAGGTCCTGGTACTTGGACCAGAGGGAATTGCAGGAACCCTGGGGAGAGTGAGGGCTAGGGAGGAGGAGAGGAGGGAGTGGAACGGACGGTGAATATCATGCCTGCTATGAGGAACGGGACGTAGAAGTTTGAACGACGAGACATGGTGGTGGTCGTTGATGTAGAAGGGTGAGGGACCGGGAGAAGATGGATTGGAATTATTGCTTCCTCTCTTGCTCTCCTCCCTCTCTCCCTCCCCCCCCTCCTCCTATGTAGCATGGTCCATCTCTCCATCCATTCTCCCCACGGAAATACCGGTTCAAGATATTTCGCCTACTCTGGCTATCTCGCCCTCACCCCCTGCACAATCCAAGGCTGTCCGTCTCCCGCGCTATTTTTATTTTCCCATTTACTCACGCTTGTCCAGTTGTCAAGGTCAAACACGAGGGTGCACTCAAACCTCTCGCAGCCAAGGCTCTCACCGTAGCCGTGAGGTGTTACCAGTCTCGATTGGGTCGCGTAAACGTCATAGCCACAAATGTCGTCGTGGACCAATCCCTCATCTTATGGGAAAAGGATCCCGCCTCCGTCTCCGCAGAGGTCCCCGATGGCGAATACCCCTTCAAGATAATCATCCCTCCAGATACCCCAGGCCTCACCACAACCCTCTTCCAGGAATACAGGGCTTACTGGCGTGTCGAAGCCGTGCTTGAACATCTCCCCATCTTCGGCGTTGGCAACCGTCTCGTTAGGCACTTCGACTTACCTCTCGTTCGTTACGATACCCCCCCTCATTTACCTTCAACTTCCCCCCCTCCTCCTCCATCATTCCCAATCCAATCCCCCAAGTCCCGCCTTCCGATATACCACTGTACATTCTCCACTCCCCCTCCTTCCGCTCCCATCGGGCCTGGCGACCTTGTCTCTACGTTCCTTCGGCTCCAGCCAATCGACCCTTCCTTCTCCATCCGCTCAGCTACCATGTCTATCGAACGTCGTCTTGACCTTCGCCTCCCAGCCGATAACCTGCCCGCCCACACTCCATCACCCACACCTCCCGATGTCTCCACTGAAAGCTTTTCTTCCCAGTCTTCCTCCAAATCTGCGTCGACTACGATTGTGACGTCAGAGACACCTGGATTTTCACTTGATCCCACTGGCATGCTCTCCAAGACGATTACCGCTCAGTGGCCCCTGAGGAAACGGCATAGCTGGACGGTCGGTGAGACAATGAGTTCTGACCTTGTAAACGTCAAATTCTACATACACCTCCGTGTGAGTGGCCATCGACCCCGCTAGTTTTCTGCACTCTCCTAACATGTGCACCCCAGTTATGCGTTTTCTCCCCTCAGACCGGTCCTGAGACCATCGAAATCGCCGAACGCGAGGTGATCATTGTTTCCACAAACCGGTCCGAGCGACAGGTTGCTTCTGCCAAGTCCAAAGACAAGGCTAGTTCCTTGCGATCCAAGTCCAGGTCCCCCCATCGTACGCACAGCTCCGGGCCACATCTCCCCCGTTCTCAATCAGGAGCATCTGCCCTAGCTATCCCTAAAGCCACAGAACCCTCCCCTCCCCCAGTTGGCCGACTTCGTACAAAGCCACCGCGCCGGCCGCATACATCTGCGGGTCCTAGGGACGCATCCAACCTCCCTTTCCACTCCGAATTCGGGCTCATGGAAAAGTGCGTCGACCCCGCCGACCGTATCTCCTCCCCCACGTGTCCCCTCCCCAAACAAGCGTCTTCCGCACGGCCAATATTGCGGGATCCACACACCCCGGCAAAAACCCGTACAGTTGTCCATCATGATGGTAACAACTACATTATCCTCCAACCAATTTCATTAGATCATGTTCGGGACTGGGAAGAAGAGCTGACCAAGATAGAGCTGAGGTCCAGAAGAAGCAGTGCCGGCATGTTGGGGTTCAGAAAGAGGTAGACGGTGTCCGTTGCGGATCTGGTATTTATGACCTCTGTCTTCATCCCTAGCTCTCGTTTTGCCGCCCACCTCATTCTTTTTGCTATTCTCCCCCGCACATTTTTGTCAACATTTACCAGCACATTGTATCAGAAAACCTCACTCAACATTAACAAAAATGAGTTGTGCGTGCAGGTATATTCACGGCCACACGATGCAGGTTACATGCTCGATCATATTAGTCTACTTTCAGCTTACGAGCGGGGGGTTCAATGAAAGTAACCTGAGAGGAATCGTTAGTCACGAGAGGAGGGAAGGTATGGACTCATACGAACGGAAATGAACTTGAGTGTTTCGTCCAGCACGAGGACTGGCCCGCTGAGGTACAATACGGCTTTCCATTCCTCCCAATTGAGCGGTGCAATGGCGAATACTTCCTGTAGCGGGGGTTAGAAACGAGGAAAACGGGACCTCAGGTCTACTTGCCGTGAACAACGGAATGTACAGGATTCCACAGTGCAACACCATACTGAGTATTATGGAAGCGACCAAGAATGGATTTCTCCACACTGGGAATCTTAATAAACTCTCGTTTTCCGACAGGGAGTTCATAGCGTTGAACATTTCCACAGTGACAAGGATCGAAAGACTCATAGTGGTTGCAGTCCGAGACATCTCGTTAGTGAACATCTCACAGCCAACTTCTGGGAAAAGCGAAGGACATTGGTGAAAGTGTGTCTAAGGAGATTTGGCGTAATCGGTCAGTGATCGAAGAGGCTAGAAATGTCCAGGACCTCACCAGCTGGTAAAAGGTGATCTGCGGTCCACCGCCGTACCAAAGGAACCACCACGCGTATCCGAAAACCGTTGCACAACCAACATACGTGCCAACGAGAAGGTATCGGACAAATAACCACTTCCCGACCAGCGGTTCCTTACCGTTCCTTGGGGGGACGCGCATGATCGAATGGTCGGGAGGGTTGAATCCCAGAGCGGTCGCAGGGAGGCTGTCCGTGACCAAGTTCACCCATAAGAGTTGTACGGGTATAAGCGCTTCGGGCATTCCGAGAAGGACGGTCAAGAATATACTATGGGGAGGCATCAGAGATCCCATGCCGACGAGCTGCAGGTATTGGTTGCCAACCTAACAACCTCTCCGATGTTTGATGAAACTGTGGGGTGCGATTAGTTTCTCGGACACGAATAGAAGGGGATGAGGCTCACTGAGATAACGGATGAATTGTTTGGTGTTGTTGTAAATCAAACGCCCTTCCTCAACGGCTTTCTCGATGGTCGCAAAATTCGAATCTGCGAGGACCATGTCGGCCGCGAGCTTAGCGACATCTGTCCCGCTGCCCATTGCGACTCCTATGTCTGCCTTTTTTAGTGCAGGAGCGTCGTTGACGCCATCGCCAGTCTATCGAACTGACTAAGTGAACACCCCCGATGTTGTAAACACGCAGCGTACCATGGCCACAACCATGCCCAGGGACTGGAGGAGGTCAACCAATTGGCTCTTGTGGCCTGGTTCGGCACGGCTGAATACGCTCGCAGTAGTGACCGCCTTGATTTTGTCTTCGTAGCTCAACTCGTCAAAGTCACGGCCGGTGTAGCTCTTTCCTGTTAGATCCCCATCCTCCTCTAAGATGCCAATCTGGCGGCAGATTGTCTCTGCAGTGCCTCGGTTGTCTCCGGTTATACAGATCACCCGAATGCCGGCTGCCTTGCAATTTTCGACCGCAAGTTTCACCTCAGGTCGAGGCGGGTCCAGCATTCCAACAAGTGAGACGAACGTGAGGTCACGCTCAAATTGAGCGTAGCCTTTGGTATCTGGACATTGGTAATGTGCCGAGTTGACATCCTGGACGTTCGCGTAAGCCATGGCAAGAGTGCGAAGTCCTTGGGAAGCATAGGAGAGCGTTTTTTCCATGATTGTAGATCGAAGGGCTGTTGTCATTGGGAGCAGGCTACCCCCGGGAACGAGAACGGAAGTGCACCGGTCAAGGATAGACTCTGGAGCCCCTTTGGCAAATAAAGCACCATAGGTCCCAGTGTTGACCAACACAGACATCATCTTCCGATCACGGGAGAATTCGAAGGTCAAGAGTCGGGGGAAACGGGCCTCCAAATAATCATTGACCGCACTTGCCCGTTCAAAAGGCGGCATCGATGACAGGTTTTGACCAAGATCGGGAGCCGTGCTGGGTAGTTTCTCCACGAGGACCTTCAGAGCTGCTTCCGTAGGTTCTCCGATGTTCGTGTAAAGGTTACGGTCCTTCGTGGAGACATCAGCGCGTGAAGGGGTTTCGCGGAAAGCGGTATAGAGCGCCCTACCGCGTTGAAGACGATCTTCGCGTCATTGCAGACAGCGCTAATTTCAGCTAGACGTTGGATGGGCTCTGAACGGAGCTCAGCATCGACCTCCTGGCCATCAAGAGATGTAACCAACCCATGGGGGGAAAAGGTGGTCCCTTCGACGAGGTACTCCTTGGGCAGGTTGTTTTCGACCACGAAGAGCTGTTGAAAGGGGCCGTTAGAAATGCAAGATGTGGCAAAGCTCCTGGCTGCACGAACCCGGGAGACACTCATCTGGCCGGTGGTCAAAGTTCCCGTTTTGTCGGAGCAGATAACGTTCGTGCAACCCAGGGTCTCGACACTTGGGAGATTCCTAACGATCGCATTCTTCTGGGCCATCTTTTTGGTTCCGAGGGCAAGGCATGCGGTGATCACGGCGGCGAGACCCTCTGGGATGGCGGCAACAGCAAGTGCCACGGCAATCTTGAAGTAATAGATAGCGCCGTGGACCGCGCCTCGGTGGGTTGGGTCCCAGAAGTTCCTGAAGTTGACGACCCAGACGAGGATGCAGATGACGCTGATCACTTTAGCGAGCATGTCACCGAAGTCATCCAACTTGCGCTTAAGAGGTGTCTTCTCGTTGATTTGGGATGAGATAGACTTGTGGATGTCACCAATGGCTGTCTTCTGACCGGTAAAGACGACGATGGCCTGGGCGTTGCCGTTCACAACAGTGGTTCCCTATGAAAGGGAGAGTGAGCGGTTGGTAACGGTGAAAAGGAGGGACGAACAGAGAATAAAAGGTTCGTCATGTCTTGCTTTACGGCCTTGAGGTCCGAAACAACGTCGGTTGTCTTGCGCACGCTTTCGCTCTCCCCGGTGAGGATTGCCTGATCGACGCGGAAGCTACTGGAAGAGATGGAGAGTAGTCGGCAGTCGGCAGGGATTCTATCACCAACGGAAATGGAGAGTATATCGCCCGGGACGAGCTCAGAGGCGTGAACGCGGGCTATCTGGCCAGCTCGAAAAACTTTTGCTTCGTCAGGGGAGTATTCCTTGAGAGCCTGGGGGTGTGGATGGCCAAGGTGAATGGGGGGTAGAGTATAAGACAAGAGAGAGCAGGTGCATACATCTATCGCTCTCTCTGCATTCGCCTCCTGGATGACACCAACGGTTGCGTTGGCGATGAGGATGAGGAGGATTACTAGGGGCTCGACGAATGCGCCGAGAAGAGAGCCACCTTCCTGCGTTTCGATGACAGCGAGAACGAAGGAGACGAGGGCAGATGCGAGTAATATGAGGACGAGTTGATCTTTGAATTGTTCGAGTACCAACTCCCACAAAGGGGTCGGGGGATCGTCGGGCAGCTCTGTGGAGTCGGAGAGATTAAATTTCCTCGGAGTGGCAGATGGGAGGAAAAGGAGAGTACGCACCGTTTGCGCCATAGATTTCGGTATGTTTTATGACTTGGGAATGAGAAAGACCAGTGGTGGGGTCAACTTGGAAGTGACCCAGGATTTGGTGAGGTGTCAGCGTCCAAGGGTGGTCCATGCCGGAGCCAACAGTTGTGTTGGCTGGAACTGGGTCGGAGCGGTTTTAAGTACAAGGGAGAGCACCACGTAGACTCGGGTCGGAACAGGTCTGATCACGTGTCGACACGTCATTCGTCCGCCGACCCCCACACCCTCCCCCTCCAGACTACAGACACCCGTGGTACTGGTACAAATTCCTCACCGTCCGCTGCCTCTTGGATCCAACTAGCCAACGACAATGACCACACAGCCATCCAAGTAGGCTCAATCGCAGGCGGTTGCCTCGCGAGCATCGTACTCGCAGTAGCTGCAGTCGCTGGTTGTTGTTCCTGGAGGAGTATCAAATGGAAGGAGGAAGCGAAATCCAAAGAAGTCGTCCGTTCTCCCTTCGCCTTATCCTTCCTAACTCCATCTCACCACGTTCTCCTGTCAGATATCACGCCATACTACAAAAGGGAACACGAGACTTCTCCCAATCGGAGGTCGAGATTGAACAGTAACTCGGTCAGGTGAGATCCAGACAGATACAACCCCCCTTGATATTTCGATGTCGCCGCGCTCTTGGTTTAGGTCACATCACAGGATGTTTGGTGCAGATGAGGTTATTGACGACTTTATGGACTCGTCATGGGCTACGCTTGCAATGTCATACTTAATACGCCAATCAGGATGATTATCTACTGCCGTAACGAACTGACATATTTCTGAGAAACTTGGCTCAGCGTACGTTCGCGGTTGCACGGGTCAAACATCGAAAGCTCACCTGTTCTTCGGTCGTCACTGCTGACTTGAACGCGTCGACCTCGCGCCAACAATCCAGTGGAGTCTTGTGGTGGGATCTGACCAGAGAGTGTCCAAACGCACGGCAATAAGTGTCGAATTCAACCCGAGTACAAATACCTTACCTGTAGCATTCAATAAGCTTTTGACTCGACTCACTCACAAGCAGGTAGCCACTGAGGTCTCGTTTGGCATGGAACCGGTTAACCCTCTTCTGCACTTCTTCCAAGGCGCCTTGTACGGACGAACTGCTGTTAACTCCACCTTCTGCCTCGTCACCGTCCGTCCCAGTTCTCTCTTTGTTGAGATTCTCTTTCTCCAGTGCAGCCTCAATTTGTTCTCGAACCACCCTCTCCTCTTCACGCAACCGTCCAAGTTCTGCGTCGATCCTTGCCCTGATGTGTGCGTCTAGGGTCGACTGTCGCTCGGGGGAGGTACCTGGGGACCCCGTGCTTTCTTGTAAGTGGTCAATCACCTGTTGAGAGAACTGCCGGCGACAGAGTTGGTGTGTCGCGCGCGGGAACAAAAAGTCATTAGCGCACCTGGATAGGGGTCTCGTTGTAAAACGTCTTGTCGCTGCCAGGTTTCGAGTGAGATGCACCCATGTCCTCAGTCAACGTTGTACGTGGATTCTCAAGACAGCTCGATCGATCGACATTTGACCGCGTTCAATCGGGTGGATACGGACGATGCTTATCCTAGCCCACTATGCTAAGTACGGTTACTGGCCCACCTCCCTGCATGGTTCTATGTGGACGTATGGCTGTCTCGGAATTTGTATCCATGTTCTAATAACCTAATATGGTGATTATTATCTTCAGACATCAGTCGCCAACATGTGAGGGCGTACATACCACTCCGGTTCTATTTCAGTCAAGACCCTGATTCTGGCGTCACACTCAGCTGCCTGCAGAAAATACCGATGAGATGGTACTTCAACTTACTGCCTTTTCTTTGTCTCTTCCATTTCGTGGTAGATGACCCACCCAGACTTGGGTTTCCGCGTAAATAAGACGGAGTTTGGATGGACATGTAAAGTCTGCAATGGGAAGACGTTTGCGCACGCAGAGAAAAAATAGAGGGCGGACGTACGATTTTCCCGTGGGTGGATATATACGTACCATCCGCGCACCACTGCGCACTATTTCGCCAGTATCCAGTGATCAAACATTTTCTGAGACGACATGCGTCCCCGTCACAGCTCTCGATCGGAAGGTGGAAACGGTGCATGTACTTCTTCAACTGGGAGCGAATGGATACCGCTCGCGACATTGCGCGGAAGGAGAGCGCATGAGACCGGCACCAAGACGACGATTTCCCATGCTTGATGAAGGCGTTATACGCTGATCAAGGGAAGTGAGCTTCACCTCCACCCATCAAGGAAGCGGGGGGAGTACCATTCAGCAGAGTGAGATGATCCTGATAAATACGTGAGTCGTAGGAATTCCTAGGGATACGGATACAATCTTTCCAATGTGCTTACCCCTTCCTCCGCTGTAAACTTCCTCCGCTCCAACTCGGCCAACGCCCCGGGGCCACCATCTGGAATCACAAAAACGTCCTGCGTAAGTGTATCAGTAACAAGTAGCCAGATGGGTTGGCACATGCAGACCTGGACAGCTATCATTGCCGCAATGGAAAGAACCTCATCCCCGCACATAAATTCCTTGGAAGCGAACAACTACATGGAGTGGTTCTTGTGAGAATGAGGTTAATGCCGAAAAATGAGCCTCACCATCCGCGCGATGTTTACTTCGACAGGGCATTCAGAGACCTTCTCCCCCATGCTTGTCAAGCGACCTTCCGGGTCGAGCATACCCGAAGCCACCAACCCTTCCAGGGCACGTAGTACGCTCTCGGCGGGAGGGCTGGTTACCCATTCAAACTTCATTAGGTCATCTATCCCCAAAGATTTCAGCTGTAGTATCGGAGTGGTTAGGTCAGTGCGAGTCAACTCTGGAGACGTGTTAACTGGGAGAGATTCTAGGGCAGAAGGGGGATAAAGTCGATAGCAGAATCCAGGGGAGGTTCTTCCGGCCCTTCCAGCACGCTGCGCGGCAGAAGCGGCGGAGGTCTTGACCGTTGATAATGATGAGAGGAGTGTGGTGGGATTATACGTCCGGAGCTGTATTTGTTGAGTGCAGGTAGAGGAAAACGCGTTGTCGAATCAACCTTTACAAAACCGGAGTCCACAACGTACTTGATTCCGTCGATCGTAACACTCGTCTGAACATCAAGTGAGAAACCAGTAGAGTGATCCCTTCCGACTCACCTCTGCTATGTTGGTGGCGAGTATTACCTTCCGCACTCCAGGCTGCGTGGGCGCGAATACCTGGAGTTGTTCGGCTGTCCCCAGTCCTGAATAGAGCGGGAGAGGACTAAGTCCTGGTGAATTCTGCGGAAGCCTGCGCCAATTGTTAGTCGCTGAAGGAAGTTGAGACTCCGTAAACTTGCTGGGGAACCGTCTCCGATAGATATTCCAGGCAGCGCTCTATCTCCTCACGACCAGTAAGAAACACCAGAATATCGCCCGGACCGTTCTGGAATCCGGATGATAAGTATGCCCAAGCAAAGCAGGAACTATGTCGATGCCCACATGTGTGTGTATATTGATCACAACCTCCGCGGCTGTTCGAACGTAGTCTGAGGTTGGCTCGCGCAGATAGGCAACCTCCACAGGGTACATGCGACCCTCAAGACTGGCAACCGTGACATCGCGAAGGGAGGAGCCGGAAGAGAAATACTCGAGAAACGCAGCGGCGTCGATCGTCGCAGAAGAAACTACCAGACGGAGGGCAGGTCTCTTGTGCCTGATTCTGTTTCAGAGATTAGAGGAATGTCCCTCCCTATCATGGAGCGTACTTTTTTATGACGCCGAGCAATAGGTCCGTGTAGACGCTCCGCTCGTGGGCTTCATCTATCTTCCGTGTTTGTGAGCAACTCAGGACCCTGGCTAAGCGTTGAGTACCCGACCATGATGACACTATATCGGCTCAAGAGAGGGTCGATGAGCGCCTCCCGGAAAAGGACACCATCCGTCATATAACGAATTCGTGTCCGGTTCTTGTCGCTGACATCTTCAAAGCGGATAGTGTAGCCGACCTGGGAGCGTTTGTGTGAATGAAAACTACGCAACGTCTGAGTGATTCACCTCCTCTCCTAGAATTGACCCCACTTCCACTGCAACCCGGGTTGCAACAGAGGTTGCGGCAACGCGCCGTGGTTGAGTGCATGCGATGACGCTACCTCCAGCAGCCCACCCAGCTTCGTGCAGGTATTGAGGCAGCTCTGGGGATACAGTTACCTATGTTTGCTTGCAGGAAGGGGGGAAAGAAATACGAGTTGTTTTTCCACATCCAGTTTGACCGACGACTATGAGAACCCCATGCGTCTCGATCGTACGCAACAGCTTGTCCCCTATTATTCTGCGTCAGTACAGGCACCCCGTCCATGGGTTAGGACCTCACTATGTTTGAAGATTGGCAATCGCTCTCGCTGGGCCTGAAGAGACAATGTTGCGGGTGTTGGGGCAGATGATAAGACCACATCCTCTGTCTCGGATGCTCTGTCCAGCAGACTTCCTGGCCCAACTGTTCCTGGTTTCCAGAATTGCATGCCTATCGCGATATTCGGGTCGAGAAGTAACAAAGTATTCCCGATCCTCGGTTTTGTAATGTTTGGTGTTCACGTGACTCGCGTGCACCTCGACGCCAAACAGCCATGTCGGAGCGCAAGGGTGAGCAGTGGCCGATTTTTTTACACAACTAGCAAGGTGCTGATATTCTCGTTATAGTCCTTAACAAGTATTTCCCTCCGGATTTTGACCCAGATCTCATTCCAAGGAGATCTGGTCCACGTAATTCGCAACAGGTTGTTCGGTTAATGGCGCCGTTCTCCATGTAAGTGTTCTCCCTATTTTCGTCCGCCTAAGTTGCTAATTTGTGTGCAGGAGATGCAATACCTGTGGCGAGTACATTTATAAAGGGAAGAAGTTCAATGCCCGGAAGGAGACCGTTGAGGGAGAGGACTACTATGGGATCAAAATATTCAGATTCTATATTAAATGGTACGCATGCTATCCCTATCGCTCTTGAAAGGCGTTCACCCCGAACCTCCCGCAGTACACTATGTTCGGCAGAAATAACTTTCAAAACTGATCCAAAGAACACAGACTACGCCGCGGAGCACGGGGCGTCGCGGAACTTTGAACCATGGAGGGAGGAAAAGGCGGTCGAGGAAGAGGATCGACTCGCAAAGCTAGAAGAAGAAGAAAATAACCCGATGAAAGCGCTGGAGAACCGGACTATCGACTCGAAGCGGGAGATGGACAGGCTCGACGCTCTGCAAGATATGCGAGCGCGGAATGCGAGGAATGAGAGGCTAGCACAGTCCGTGGATCTCTTGGCCACGTTCGGAAAGGAGGAAGTGGAGACGGAAGAGGATGTGCGAGCGCGCCGAGAAGAGGAGGAAGATGAGAAGGTTGTTCAGGCGGTGTTTTCGAAAGTGACCCTCCCCGGGAGCACAACCTCACTTACTATCAAACGGAAGGCGGAGGGTGAAGAGCCGGGGTTGTCGAGTTTGCTGTCGGACTCGACTCGAGCCGTGATCAGTTCCAAGGTGGCCGGAACCCATGCCCAGAAGAAGAAGAAACCGTTGGGAATCAAGATTAAGAAGAAATCGTAGCGTTAGGGTAACCATCTTTCCCACCCTCCACCATGGTCTCGTACGCCTCCACCCTGTTTTCGACCCTCTTCCGCTTTGGCGTTTTTGTCTTCCTGCGCATCGTACGGTCCCCTGTTCCTCGAAGCCTCCTATCGGCTCATATCTTATGTCGCCTAGATCCCAACCCGTCTGGCAACGTTCGTCCTCCCAACTTTATATAGTTTGTACATCTCTGCTCTGTACCTTTTCAACAACAAGGACGATCCGTCGAAACCTGGTGGCGAAAAGTCCAAGAGGCAGGGTAGCCATGTGGGTGCCCTGCATTTATCACCAAAAGGCTTCCTCACCAGATAGAACCACAAGTCACCAGTCTCGCAGTTGGCCATCGTGGTACTCACCCTTCCAACGGGTCCACGCCGCTTGCGCCTGGTTTCACTTTCCATAAACACTTTGCTCTTTCTCGCATCCATCGGATTCGCTGCAGAGGGCTACTTTCGCGATGCCCCTGGCGTCGTGTTCACCAGGCTCGGGGCAATCTACCCGGACAGGGTAAAACTCGCGATACGTTATCCACACCACAAGGACCCGATACATGTCTTGTGGAGGAAAGTTCGCGAGTCACCTGAACTCCAGACCCAACCATGGATTCTTGGACCCCCCGTCCTGCTTTCCGAGGTGGGCGATTGGGTCAATTCAACGACGATTTCGCCTTTATGGCCGAACACCATGTACGAATGTAATCCGTTCCCTCTCTTCCTCTATGGTTTGTCTCTTACGCTCCATCAGATTCGTTGGCTACCTCAGATAAACGCTTCTTATCCTACCCACCAGTTCCCATTCGATTCAAAACATTTCCCGATCCTAACCTGCCTCAGTCTACTCCGTTCCGCTTCATCGTATCTTCCTGCGTGAAGCCCAACTTCCCTTACGCCCCGTTCAAAGGTGACAGAATAAAGGGTATGGACCTTCTGGCCGATCATCTGTGGCCACGCGATTCGACGGGCATAACTGCCCCCTCAACGGTTCCAACAACTCCTCTCCAGCGTCAAGATGAGCATCATGTAAACCCTCCTGGCGGAACCACCCCTTCGATTCCTACAGAATTCATGCTTTTCCTTGGTGACTTTGTCTACGCGGACGTCCCATACTATTTCGGAGACAACCTGGACGCTTATCGGAGGCTATATCGGAGGAATTACCAAAGCCCTAGCTTCAGAAGGGTATACGAGCGGTTACGTAGGTTCATATCCTCACGTTTTGTCTACTCTGCTCATCCCAAAGCTAGCGATCTTCTTCACATACGATGACCACGAATTCGTTAACAACTACGCTGGTTCTTCCCTTGACAGTGGCCCATATCTGAATGGATCACGGGCTTTCTTTGAGTACAACGCGCGAACAAATTTTGATTCCCCAGATGAAAATCAATTTTACTATGAATTTTCCTACGGCGCTGATGCTGCGTTCTTTGTCATGGACACCCGTAGGCACCGCTCCACAACTGAAGTAGAGGGGGCGAATCGTAGTATGCTCGGCACAACACAACTAGGGACTTTTTTAAGGTGGTTGTCCAAGGTCCGTTTAGAGCCGGCAATGGGTTAATTTGCTTTACTCACCATAATTCAGGCGAATTCAACCTCAACGTTCAAATTCGTTATCACTTCCGTTCCGTTCACTTCATTGTGGACACACGACGCGGCAGTGGATTCTTGGGCTGCGTATCCAGCAGAAAAAGCCACCATTTTAGATGCCATCGCGACCGTTCCGAACGTCATAATTCTTTCCGGTGATCGTCATGAGTTTGCAATGGTCGAATTTAACCATCCCAGCTCAACTGGTCACCGCGTCCTCGAAATTTCTACAAGTCCACTAAGCATGTACGTTGTCATGAAGTACGTTCCACATTCACTACTGTACTGACTCTCTGCCGCTTAGGTTCTATATTCCATTTGTGAGGACACTCTTGCCAGCCAGCACGGGAACCGTTTCTTGGAAACACACGCGTTCGGTCGTTCACGAAGGCGGGAATGAGGTGGTTACGGAGTCTGTTGAACAAGTTCCCCGTGAGAGGGTTTTGAAGTACCTGCCTGTCGGGAATTACAAATGGTGTGTTTCCTTACCCCCCCCCAAAGAGCGCCCGACTCAATCCACAAACACGCCTCAAGGTCTGTCATTGAGGTTGATACCTCCCGCCCTAAGTTCCCCATCGCTCGGCTGGAACTGGTTATTAATGGGAAGATAAACTACCGTCACACGATTGAGGGGTCCTATATACCGCGATCGACGCCAACGGAACTAGGAACATTTGTTCCCGCACTTCGGGACATGTTGCTGAAGATGAGAGTTAACCCTAGGGCGTGGTTCTTCTAATTCGATAATATCTATTCGACATCGGTATGCATCCTGCTCGTAATATCACTCGAGAACAATCTTTCGATATGTGCGTAATGCTGCATTTCTGATTCGGTGACGCTTGGTTTAAGTTGAGAAAGCGCCAAGTCGAAATCGTGTTGGGTCACGAGGACTTGTACGTCTCGTTCGAGTGCCATCTCGGAGAGGAAATAATGTGGGGTAATAGGATATGGGTGGGTACTCGGCTGTGCCTGGTTCAAAAGGGCTACATTGTCGCTCAGGAAGGCAGGAGGTATGGGGGGTGGGATGAACTCACTTATCATCTTGTCAATCTGTTCTGCTTGTCGAGACATTGCCACGAGCATTGCATCCGAACAGAGAGCATAGAAGTCCGCTCCGGTAAAATTGAAGGGGCACTTGGAAACAACTTGGTGCAACGACAGCGCCGGATGGAGGCGAAATTTCCGCGTCAAGGCACGCAGGACGTTCATCTGAGCTTCCTTTGAATCTGGAACACCAAGGTAGAGCATTCGATCGAATCTGTCGCCGGGTGATTCCTCGGGAGTTAATTGGTTTGTGTTGTGTGCTTACCTTCCAGGTCGAAGGAGCGCCGGATCAAGTAGATCAGGTCGGTTTGTTGCACCAATAACGAAAACGTCAGAGTGTTCGGTTCCAGTTGACATTCCATCCAACTCGGAGAGCAGTTGGCTGACGATACGGTCCATAACCCCGCCAGAGTCTCCGTGATTCCCACGTTTGGGGGCGACAGAGTCCAGTTCGTCAAAAAAGATAACACAGGGTCTCGCTGCTCTTGCGCGTTGGAAGACTCTGCGGACGTTAGCCTCGGATTCGCCTATATACATGTTCAGAAGTTCTGGCCCCTTAACCGACAGGAAATTTAGGGAGCAGGATGTTGCAACTGCCTTCGCAAGTAAGGTCTTCCCCGTGCCCGGAGGGCCGTAAAGGAGAATGCCTACTCATAATGAGAAAGGTAAAGTGAAGCACCTGGCGAAACAAACATACCAGATCTTTTCTTCAGACCATCCGCAAAGAGTTCGGGATGCTCCAGTGGGAGTTGTATTGTATCCAGGATATCAGACTTGACAGACGAGAGCCCCCCAACATCATCCCAGGTAACGTTCGGGATCTTTGGCGCGCCAATGGCTTCTGCGTAGGAGAACCTGGCACTGCCCAATGCTGAGGTCAAATCACTGTCACTGAGGGGGACACAGCCGATTATGCTATGGGAATTTAAGGATGTTGGGTGCGCCCGCTCTGCATCTAGCGACCGCAGGACCTGGAGCGCTTGCTCCAACGATCTGGAAGTCGCTCTCTGTACCAGACTACCGACGTCGGATGCCAACAGTCCTGCGGTATGTATTGCAAGTCTCTGCATATCAACATCTGAAGTGAGTGGCTTATCGTCCAAGCACTCTCTCCAGATTTTGGTTCGCAGAAGTTCGTCCGGAGGCTGGACATTTTAGATGAGAACTGGGTACTGAGGCGTAGTCGTGACCCACCTCGATGCTAATCTCGTGCTTGAGACAACCAAGAAGACCTGGAGAGCATTTCTGAGGGGTGTCAGTGGTTCCAACCACCACCAACGGGTACCCCGTGAGCCTCCAGGACTGTAGTAGTCCATCGAGGCACTCTTGCATAACATGTACAATGCGTGGCTCTTAAGCGAGTTAGGCTATCGGTTTAATAACACGTGAATGGCTGCCATCGCACCTTGTGTGGGGTCTGGCACCTGCGCGATGTGCATGAGAGCTTCAAGGTGCCGAAGTAAAAGGACGCAGGGGGAGCAATTCGCGGCCTGAGAGAACACCCCTCTTAAGGAACCCTCCGTACGGGCACTATTTTCCTGTAATACAGTGAAGCAGTCTACCTGGTGTAATGGAATGTCAGCTCAATCACGAAGAGAACGTTCGTTGTCAACCTCAAACAGATGGATTCCCAGGCTGTTTGCGATGGATTTTACCATCGTGGATTTGCCCACTCCCCTGGAGCCTGTAAGCAACACGGAGACGGCGAGGTCGTAAGACGGAGCTGAGTGCATCAGCGCAACTTGAAAGATCCGGTATAGCCTCAGAAAACCATCGCCTTTGATGATACTGAGATGACGTGGAACTCGGAGACGATTTCCTGGATATCCTTAGAAGGGGTAGGTTCAAGGATCTGGTAGCTTACCAATATTCCAACAACCTGGTATCCCAGACTGTTCGGTCCCCGCCTGGAGTATTCGCGTAGTTTGACAGTCCACCCAACACCCAAGTTCGCCGGTAGACGCGTCGGCATAGGTGTCAGGAGTGGCGCATTGGTGTGCTGGCAGGACGTCGTACTCGACGTTAGTGACGAGGAAAGATATGTTGGATTCGAGACCAGATCCGATGGGGTGCTTTCTGTAAGGGTATAAGCCAAAGTTGCGGACTTTCTTGAAAGCCCTCACAAGTCACTATTGGGGCCGTGCGGGATATCACTCAGGACAGTTGTGATGTGGATTGCTAGTGGATCAATTTCGACGGGAATACTCAATACGTCGCCACGTTTGATGAGTCGTAAAGACGCCCGGAAGTACTTTTGTAACCCGCCGAGAAGTGAGGCTCCACGGGGATCCCCCGGACCCGGAGGGGATAGTACCCGCGCAACGGTGACGGAGCGCGCGGTGGGAAGTGGCGGTGGGAGGGGTCCGAATGAACTGGCTACGATAGAGATGGAGCGAACATCGGATCCGGGGGGGATGGTACCTAGATTATACAGGAGAGCGGGATCGCTAACAACCTCTCCCCTGCGAAAATCACACATTGTCTACACCCAAGACAGACAATGAGGCATACCGTTCGGGGAGAGCGTCCTGACAGGTAGCCACTTGGACCAGTCGTCGAGTTTGTGTGTCTACCGCACTGATGATAGCCTCCGAAACGATTAGTCCGTGGTCCACACCTCCTGGCAATGGCTCACCCAGTCCCCACTGATCAGCCCAACTTTGCTGAGGTCCGAAGGCTTCAGGAGTACTGTATGGTTGTTCTGCGGGTTGACCCTGTAACGCGTACCATCAACGAGGGTGAATACGTGCTTGCAAGAAGCCGGGACAGAATCTAAACGTGGCAAACTTGTAAGTTGGAATGCAGGGGATGAAAGAGCCACGCAACCGATCGAAGGGAGGATAGAATTAGCCATGAAATCCTGGTCAATTTCTATGTATTCCTCATCTTCGTGCATTCCTTCTGCCTTCCCAGAGGTGGATTGGTTGGGTTGAGGATCATGACAGAGAGAAACCAAGATTTCTGTGAGAGAGGGATGGGCATACCCCTGCGCAACAGGCTCTGAAAAAACTACAGAGTACTCGTGAAAAGCATCCCCGGTGTCTAAGCCGTGGGGCGGTGATGGTAAGTAATAGGTAAAGCCATTGCGCAAGATTGGCTTTGTTGATAACAACCACGTTTTTAACAGGGTGGGGTTACTTGAAGCAAACTCGTATCCTTTGCTAGTCCGAGCGGAAAGGACCACCTTCGTTAGGGGCAGAAGTGAAACAGGAGAGATTTGACATGTGATGTTTGCGAGCGACGATTGCTGGATACGCCGTGGTGATAAGGCGGGAAGACGCAGGGCACATCCATGCTAGAAGATGGGGTAAGCCACGCATCAATGGTTCAGTTATCGGTGTCTCTTGTCTTACCTTACTGTTGTGCGGTGCTACCCAACAGACGAGACCAGTGGGTGGGAAGGCTGGATGCATGGGTTCTGGGGTAATGGTAACTGCAAGGCCCGAGGTTTGCCCGGGAAATAGTCTCCCAAGATCCTCAGAACCAACATTGACACAGTCAAAGAAGAGAGAGTTGGGCCCATTGCCTTCGACGATGTCTACGGAAACTTGTGTTTTGATTGGGGGACGGTGGTAAAAGAAATCCATGGGAAGGAACGTTGACGGATCCCGATCATCAAAACAATCCTCTCTCAACCAGTCTCAAAATGAACCGCGGTAGCACAAGGGGTGGGAGAGGTTATCGAGGCAGTACGTTCAACAGTCTACACATGAATTAGTGCGATTACCGACTCTTTCCCAGCGAGGGGCACGGGGGGTCTAGGGCGAGGAGGATTTGCGTCCAGAGACGCAGGACCACCTGACGTTGTTCTAGGTCCTTCCAGCTTTTCCAGCCATCGCATATCCGTGTCTCACGCAATGTTTAGAGATGGGAACATTCGTTCACGCAGTGGAGGGTGAGATGCTTTGCACCTCTGTCAACCCGGATAAAGTCCCATGGTTCAATGCCCCGATCTACCTTCAAAACAAGTCCGCGATTGGGAAAGTTGACGAAATCCTCGGGCCTATCAACGAGATGTTTTTCTCGGTGAAAATGAACGAAGGTATGGTAGCTGGGAGCTTCAAGGCAGGTGATAAGGTCTATATTGCTGGGGACAAGCTCTTCCCAATTGACCGCTTTCTGCCCAAACCGAAGGTCATGGGGGGTAAGAATTGGTTTCTCTCGCCATAGTCAACGACTGACAGATCTATAGGTATAACGAGTAGGGCTTCTACTTCGCAATTTTTTCGGTAAACTCATTTTGCATCAGAAAGAGCGCGCGGTGGACGGGGAGGACCAAGGACCAGGGGAGCATCCACGCGCGGCAGGTCCTATCCTGGGGCAAATTCACGGGGCCGAGGTGGGGACCGAGGGAGAGGCTTTGGGAGAGGTTTTTTTTCGCGCGGTGGTAGAGGTGGGCGTGGCGGTAGACCTGGATTTAGGGGAACATAGGTACGAGTTACACGACCAGATCTCCGAGACGATCCGTAGAATTCAAGTAAAATAAGGAGTGGGGCAACACACGGCTGAGCCTGGGGCGGACGGTTGGGTTGCAGCGAGAACCAGAACCGACGGCTCTGATTCCATCCATACTGTATGTACAAACAAACGCCGAGTAGTTGGCCACTCGCGAACCCGCTGTAGATTGCTTTGTCCCAACTTACCAGACAATGTCCATTATAATCTGAGCTTTGGGGGCCATGTGCACCGAGCCCAGGCAACGCACAAGGACCCTAGCGGGACCACTCGACCGAGTTGACGGATCACAGGTGGTGGTCATGTGAAATCGGCTTCTTTCTACGTTATCCCCACATTCCCTTCTGCTTGCAATTTCTCGACCAACACCCTTGGGAATGGCTGCTGCGGTTTCTCACGGCATTCGTGCCGTTGGTGTACTTGGTGCGGGGCAGATGGGTGGGTTGGATTCTGGCGTCCGTCGAGTTTGTATTAAACGCGTCTTGCAGGACTTGGGATTGCATACGTGTCCGCCCTGCGAGCGAAAACCCCGGTGCTTTTGTTGGACAGGTGGGCGATACTCCCTGCCCGCGTAAAATGTTTCCCTGATTTGTGCCAAGGTCCAAGGAGCAGCTCGCGAGCTCATTAAAGTTCATGGATAAACTTCTGGCTAAGGACGTTTCCAAAGGCAGAATCCAAGGCATTGAGGCGAAGGAGGCACGGGACCGAATTACTGTCCTGGATTATGACACTCAGGGTATCAAGGGTTTCCGGGATGCCGACATGGTCATCGAGGTGATCGCCTCCGTTCTGGTCCTTGCATGCCCTCTCTGAGAATCTTTCTAGGCTGCCTCAGAGAACGTACAACTCAAGCAATCGCTATTCAAGTCTCTTGCCGAGGCAGTAAATCCGGGCTGTATCATGGCGTCGAACACTTCGTCAATCAGTATCACAAAGATCGCCGGCGCAACCATCCCCGAGGGTGTTTCCGCAAGCTCTGAGCAGGGTAGAAAGTTCGCTGAGCGTGTAGTTGGTGGGTTGACTCGAGGTTCCAAGTCGGTTGGAACTGTTGTTCATTCTTCGCCCGCAGGCCTGCACTTCTTCAATCCCGTGCCCGTCATGGTGTGGCCGCGCTGGTTCCTGTGTTTTGATTGAGAGAAGTGACGAAGATTCTTCCAGAAACTCGTGGAGTTGATCGCTGCCCTACAAACTTCGCAATCAACACTCGAAAGGGCAAAAGCTTTCGCTATCGCTTGCGGGAAAGGTGACATCCCGGTCACCATGTTTCCTTGTTGTTTGCGGCTGACGGCTCCACCACCACCCACAGAGGCTACAACGTCTCAGGATGTCCCGGGTTTTGTTTCAAATGCTGTACTTATGCCATTCATCAATGAGGTGAGCACGAATCTATCGATTTATTTGGTATGGCTTGACATTGTGAAGGCAATCATGACATTGGAAAGGGGGGTCGCAACAAAAGAAGACATTGATAAGACCCTAAAACTAGGGATGGCTCATCCAATGGGTCCTCTCGAGCTTGGTGAGTGGGGATTGTCTAGCTTAGATGCAAAGCTCACCTCACTGGTACACCTCATACATAGCTGACTTGTGTGTCTGGTCTTGATGTGCAAACTTTGAATGGCTGCTCACATGACTCAAAATCTAGCATTGGCCTAGACACTTGCCTAGCTATCCAGCAAACGCTCTACCAAGGGACTGGTGATAGCAAGTACCGCCCATCTGTTTTACTGGAACGCATGGTAGATGCTAAGTGGTTGGGCAAGAAGAGTGGTAAGGGCTTCTATGATTATGATTAGCAGGGGGTGTTAGGTTAGGAGCAGTGAACATCAGTAAATAAATAGCCCTGCTTAGCGCTCAATAGATTATGCCATCGATCACGCAGAAATCGTGCGCGAGGAGTAATTGCGCACCCCCTATATCTCACACTGCTGGTCCCCCCCCTCATTAAAAACATTCACCAGTATATTAGTGAATGAGTACACAATATATATCCAGTCAAATATTTTTTCCCTCAAGTATCTGAGACTCCCAAAACAAAAATAGCCCAAAACGCAGTAGTTTTAGCACAAAATCTTACTGGGTTCTTCCCACACTCGTCCAAAGTGCCTGGGACTCCGGATACAACTAATATTGCATCCATTCTATCTTGAATACATTTTTTGCCCAGTATGGTGATTGAGCAGTCCTTGATGCAAATGTGACATTGGCCTGCTGTGCTTGTGATCCAATGGATTTTGGGCCAAGATTCTTTTTACCCTTTGTATTTGACATATAAAACAATCCCTGCATTATGTGATATTATTTTTTTCTTTTGTTGTGTTGTGGTGAGACACACACAAGTTGGCCAAAAAATGAACAACTTGAACAGTGCTGACACTGGGGGTAGAGGGGGTCTTACCTGGTGGGTACATTGAGAGTTTGTTGAGTTTTTAAACAATTTGCCCACACTTAACCCAGTGGGTAAATGGTAGGCAAATTCTCAATGTACCCATCACTTTGATCTTGATGGGATCAGTGGGTAAGTTGTGAGTAAGTTTTAAAAGAACCCATCAAAGAACCCATGGGTTCTTTGAA